>ENA-OQIM01000646-OQIM01000646.1-human-gut-metagenome-genome-assembly--contig:-NODE-646-length-13005-cov-2.081457_pt1 | contig 13005 bp, 18 predicted proteins | sample MGYA00242579_ERZ504744 | MGnify/ENA primary metagenome ERZ504744 (study PRJEB26092, sample SAMD00036441) | human gut metagenome | host: Homo sapiens | study: EMG produced TPA metagenomics assembly of...
TCGGAAGAGAACATTCTCAAAGCCTTAAAAGTAGCTAAGGTAAAAGGCGTATCGAAATGGTAAAAGTATCCGATGATTTACTCTGATGATCGATTATGCACATAATGCCATGGCTCTGGAGAGCCTTCTGACCACTCTGAAAGAATATCATCCCCACAGACTGGTATGTCTGTTTGGATGCGGAGGCAACAGATCAAAGCTTCGCCGCTATGAGATGGGAGAGGTTTCTGGAAAGCTTGCAGACCTTACCATCATTACCTCTGATAATCCACGTGATGAAGAACCACAGGCGATCATCGATGATATTAAGATCGGTATGGCAAAAACCGATGGAAAATATGTAGAGATTCCGGACAGAAAAGAAGCCATCGCCTATGCGATCCATCATGGAGAGCCGGGGGATATTATAGTTCTGGCAGGTAAGGGACATGAGGATTATCAGGAAATTAAAGGAAAGAAATATCCTATGGATGAACGTGTCCTGATCGCAGATATTCTTGCTGGTAAATAGGTAGCGGGTCAAACAGGAATAAGTTCATGATATATGCTGATATAATAATTGATATTTCCAGTGATAAACTGGACCGGAGTTTTCAATATCGTGTACCGGAAAGGCTGGAGAAGAAAATAAAGGCAGGATGGTGGCAGCCATCCCTTTTGGAAATGCCGGCCGGGTGCGTAAGGATATGTGATCGGATTGTCGGATGAACCGAAAATTGCTCCCGAAAAGATTAAAGAAATCAGTGAAATCTGCAGTGGAGAAGAGACTACGGAATCCAGGCTGATCGCCCTGGCAGCCTGGATGAGAGAAAATTATGGTTCCACCATGATCCAGGCTCTCAGGACAGTACTTCCTATCCAGGAGAAAATCAAGGCAAAAGAGAAAAAAATATATATGCCTGGACATTTCCGAAGAGGCGGGAATGCAGTTGCTGAAAGAACTTGAACAAACAAGATTTAAAGCAAGAACAAGACTCTGAGGGAACTTCTGGAAGAAAAAAAAGACTGGATTATACACATGCGGCGAAAGAACTGGGGACAACTTCTGCTGTTGTAAAGAAATTTCAGGAGCAGGGGATTATCCGCATAGAATATGATGAGATAATGAGAACTTCACTGAATACAGGTGATATTTCCGGAGAAAGGCAAATGCCGCTTACAGATGAACAGGAAGCGGCAGTAAAGCAGATACAGAGAGAGTGGAAAAAACCATCGCCGAAGCCTGTACTGATCGAGGGAGTGACAGGGAGCGGGAAAACCCAGGTGTATATAAAGCTGATCGAGCAGACGCTTTCTCAGGGAAAAGAAGCAATCGTGCTGATCCCGGAGATTGCTCTGACATATCAGACGGTACGCAGATTTTATGCCAGATTTGGGGATAAAGTATCAGTTATCAATTCCAGACAGTCTCAGGGAGAACGCTATGATCAGTTTAAACGTGCGAAAAAGGGAGAAGTCCAGGTGATGATCGGTCCCAGATCTGCGCTGTTTACGCCATTTGCCAGTCTGGGACTGATCATTATTGATGAAGAACATGAACCAAGCTATAAAAGTGAAAGCACACCCCGTTATCATGCAAGGGAAACTGCAATCAGGAGAGCTGTTTTAGAACATGCAAATGTGGTAATGGGTTCAGCTACTCCATCAGTGGAAGCCTACAGTAAGGCAATGAATGGGGAATATAGTCTGGTCAGGCTGACAACAAGATATGGAAGCAGACCTCTGCCCCGGGTTTCTATCGTAGACCTGCGTGAGGAATTAAAAGCAGGAAACAGGTCTGTACTGAGCAGAGAACTCCGGCAAAAGATGAAAGGCCGGTTTGAGAAAAAAGAACAGGTAATGCTTTTTCTGAACAGAAGAGGATACGCAGGTTTTGTATCCTGCCGGTCCTGTGGACATGTGATGAAGTGTCCGCATTGTGATGTTTCTCTTTCGGAGCATAATAATGAAAGGCTTTTATGTCATTACTGTGGATATGAGACAGGAAAACCCCGGATATGTCCGGTGTGCGGATCGCCTTATATTGGCGGATTTAAGGCAGGAACACAGCAGATCGAGAAGGTAGTGCGGGAAGCTTTTCCGGGCGTCAGGACTCTCAGAATGGATTTTGATACAACAAGAACCAAGGGCAGCTATGAAAAGATCCTTGCAGCTTTTGCTGCTCATGAGGCAGATATACTGATCGGAACACAGATGATCGTTAAGGGGCATGATTTTCCGGATGTCACACTCATGGGAATAGTAGCAGCGGATCTTTCACTGAATGCAGAGGATTACCGATGTGCGGAACGTACCTTTCAGCTTCTTTGTCAGGCAGTCGGCCGGGGAGGACGGGGGGAAAAACCGGGAGAGGCAGTGATCCAGACCTATCATCCGGATCACTACAGTATTCAGGCGGCAGCAGTGCAGGATTATCAGGCATTCTATGAGGAAGAGATGAGTTACCGTATGCTTCTGGATTATCCTCCTGCAGCATATATGCTGGCAGTTCTGGGCTCAGGTCCGGAAGATGAGAAACTGGTTCAGGCCATGTATTATCTGAAACTTTATATAGAAAGGATATACAGAGAAAATGACCTGCATATCATTGGCCCGGCATATGCGTCAGTTGGAAAAGTTAAGGATATTTACAGACAGGTTATCTATTTAAAACATAAAGATCATAAAACGCTGGTACATATCAAAGACCAGCTGGAGAAATACATAGAGATAAATTCCGGTTTCCGGAAAATATACATACAATTTGATTTCAGTTAATTATGGCAGATTTTTTCAAAATCTCATTACTGAAGTTAATCTGCTGCAGAAGGGAAATCCGGAAGGCAGTAATTTCTGAAATCGTGATATAACAATAATCAAGATATCAGGTTAGGGGCAAAATATCTTTTGATTCTAACATCATAATCAAAGAAGAGGAGAATAAAGAAATGGCACTTAGAAAAATCAGATTACAGGGCGACGAAGTACTTGCAAAGGTCAGCAGACCGGTAGAAAAAATGACACCACGTATTCATGATCTGATCGGGGATATGCTTGAAACCATGTATGATGCAATGGGAGTTGGCCTCGCTGCACCACAGGTAGGTATGCTGAAGCGTATTGTTGTGATCGATATAGGAGAGGGGCCTATCGTGCTGATCAATCCTGAAATCCTTGAAACATCAGGCGAACAGACTGGTGATGAAGGATGCTTAAGTGTACCTGGAATGGCTGGTCAGGTAACACGTCCGAACTATGTAAAGGTAAAAGCTCTGGATGAGGATATGAATGAAGTAGAATATGAAGGGGAAGGTCTTCTTGCGCGTGCTTTCTGCCATGAGATCGATCATCTGGACGGACATATGTATACAGACTGGTAGAAGGAGAACTTCATCAGGTTTCCTATGATGAGGATGAGGAGTGATAATCAAATGAAGATAGTATTTATGGGAACACCGGATTTCGCAGTGCCGTCATTACATGCACTGACAGAAGCCGGATATGCGGTGGCAGCAGTAGTGACCCAGCCTGACAAACCAAAAGGCAGAGGTAAGACATTATTGCCAACACCTGTAAAAGAAGAAGCCGTTATGCACGATATTCCGGTATATCAGCCGGAGAAAGTGAGAAATAACCCTGAATTTCTGGAGATTCTGAAAGAAATCAATCCTGATATCATAGTTGTTGCTGCATATGGACAGATTATTCCAAAAGAAATCCTGGAACTTCCGAAATTTGGATGTATCAATATTCATGCGTCTCTTCTTCCGAAATACAGAGGAGCAGCGCCTATCCAGCAGGCTGTGATCGACGGGGAAAAAGTATCAGGTGTAACGATCCAGCAGATGGGAGAAGGTCTTGATACCGGTGATATGATTTCAAAGATAGTGATTCCAATCTCTCCGACAGAAACAGGTGGAAGCCTGTTTGGAAAACTTGCGCAGGCCGGTGCGGATCTGCTGATCAAGACGCTTCCATCTATTGAGCAGGGAACTGCGGAGTTTGAAAAACAGCCGGAGGAGAGTCCTACACCTTATGCGGCTATGATCACCAAACAGATGGGACTGATGGATTTCAGAAAATCTGCAGAAGAACTGGAACGCCTTGTACGCGGCCTGAATCCATGGCCAAGTGCTTATACATTTCTTAATGGAAAACTCTGAAAGTGTGGAAATGTAAAGTCAGCACTGAGAAAACAGATGCTGTTCCGGGAACAATCTTCCTGGCAGATAAAGAGGGGATCCATACAGCATGTGGAGAAGGAGTGCTGATTCTTACAGAGGTACAGCTGGAAGGTAAGAAGCGTATGGAAACAGAAGCCTTTCTCCGGGGATATCACATTGAAAATGGAATTGTTTTACAGATCATAAGGAGTGATTAGATGTACGGATATTATTATTTTGATCCTACGTATTTACTGCTCGTTATCGGAATGGTGCTGTCTTTACTGGCATCTGCAAAGGTAAAGAGTACGTTTTCTGTTTACAGCAGAGTGCGCAGTGCATCGGGGCTTACAGGTGCCGATGCTGCCAGAAGGATTCTTCGTATGTCAGGAATTACGGATGTTACGGTAGTACCATATCCGGCAGCCTGACAGACCACTATGATCCGGGAAGTAAGAAACTGGCACTTTCTCAGGATGTATATGATAAAACATCTGTGGCTGCGATCGGAGTGGCTGCGCATGAATGCGGACATGCTATCCAGCATGCGACTAACTATGTGCCATTGAATCTTCGCTCTGCGATTGTGCCTGTTGCAAACATCGGTTCCACACTTTCCTGGCCATTGTTTCTGGCAGGACTGATTTTTTCAATCCGTCCATTGCTGACTGTCGGAATCATTTTGTTTACATTTGCAGTTCTTTTTCAGCTTGTAACTCTTCCGGTAGAATTTAATGCATCTTCAAGAGCATTGAAAATGCTTGGAAGTTCAGGAATGCTTGGAGCTGATGAGGTGAAAGGGGCAAGAAAAGTTCTTACAGCAGCGGCACTTACCTATGTTGCAGCACTTGCTTCATCAATTCTGCAGCTTTTAAGACTGATCATACTGGCCGGAGGAAGAGATCGTGACTAATGGAATAAATACAAGAGAACTGATATTGCAGATATTACTGGAAATCGAGGAAGAGGGAAAACACAGTCATATCGCTATCCGCAATGCTCTTTCCAAGTATCAGTTTCTTCCAAGACAGGAGAGAGCTTTTATCACCAGAGTCTGTGAGGGAACACTGGAATATACGTATTTTAATAGATTATATTATTGATTCATATTCAAAAGTATCTGTAGATAAAATGAAGCCTGTGATCAGAGAAATCCTGAGAAGTGCAGTCTACCAGATCAGGTTTATGGACAGTGTGCCGGACAGTGCAGTGTGTAATGAAGCGGTGAAGCTGGCACAGAGAAAAGGCTTTTACAGCCTGAAGCCTTTTGTAAACGGTGTTCTTCGTACGATTGCCAGAGAGTGGAAAAATCTGAAACTTCCTTCAAGGGAAGAAAATCCGGTCAGATATCTGTCTGTCAGATATTCTATGCCGGAAACACTGGTAAACCGTTGGCTTGAGGATTACGGGGAAGAAAAAACAGAAAAGATCCTTACAGATTTCTCACTGAGAAACCGATCACAGTACGCTGCAGAACTCATAAATATCCACAGAAAGAGATTTATGAGAGCCTGGTCGATCAGGGAGTGGAAGTGAAACCTGCACCTTATCTTCCCTATGCATATGAAATTTCAAATTATAACCATATTCTTGCACTGGATGCATTTATACAGGGGAAAATCCAGGTGCAGGATGTAAGTTCCATGCTGGTGGCAGAAATTGCAGATCCGCAAAAAGGGGATTATGTGATAGATATGTGCGCAGCACCTGGTGGAAAGAGTCTCCATGTTGCAGATAAAATGGGAGATTACGGAACAGTAGATGCACGCGATATCAGCCAGTACAAAGTGGATATGATCGAAGAGAATATTCACAGAACAGATTGCATTAATGTGCAGGCTCATGTGATGGATGCTACGGTATTTGATGTAGATTCAGAACTCAAGGCAGAGGTCGTTCTGGCAGATGTCCCATGTTCCGGATATGGAGTAATTGGAAAGAAGCCGGAGATCAAATACAGGGTGACAGCACAGAAGCAGGAAGAGATTGTAATCCTTCAGAGAACAATCCTTGACAATGCGGCAGAATATGTGAAACCGGGCGGAGTGCTGGTATTTAGTACCTGTACTATCGCAAAGGAAGAGAATGAAGAGAACATGTTGTGGTTTATGAATAATCATCCGTTCAAACTGGAGAGTATTGATCCGTATCTTCCGGAAGAACTGCATTCTGAGACAACAGCTCTGGGTTATCTTCAGCTTCTGCCGGGAGTACACAAAACAGATGGCTTCTTTATTGCAAAATTCAGGAGAAAATAAGTAATGACAGACATTAAGTCAATGACGATCGACGAATTAAAGAAACTGATGACCACTCTGGGAGATAAGCCTTTTCGTGCGAAGCAGATTTACAGCTGGCTGCATGAACACCTTGTTACTTCTTATGATGAGATGACCAATCTTTCCAAAAGCCTGAGGGAAAAACTGAAAGAATATCCTGTCACAGCACTGAAGATGGTAGATGTACAGACATCCCGGATTGACGGTACACAGAAGTATCTGTTCCGTCTCAGTGATGGAAATGTGATAGAGAGTGTTCTCATGCGGTATAAACATGGAAATTCTGTCTGTATTTCTTCTCAGGTGGGATGCCGCATGGGATGCAGATTCTGTGCATCTACCATAGGAGGACTGACCAGATGTCTTCTCCCGTCAGAAATGCTGGATCAGATATACAGGATACAGGCTCTGACAGGAGAAAGAGTTTCCAATGTTGTGGTCATGGGAACGGGGGAACCTCTTGATAATTATGAAAATCTTCTCAGGTTTATACATATCCTGACAGAAGACGGAGGACTTCATATCAGTCAGAGAAACCTGACTGTATCTACCTGTGGGTTGGTTCCGAAGATTTATGACCTTGCAAAAGAAAAGCTTCAGATGACACTTGCACTTTCCCTTCACGCACCTAATGATGTGAAGCGACGGGAACTGATGCCGATCGCAAACAAATACAGCATGGATGAGGTTCTGGAAGCCTGCCGTTATTATTTTAAAGAAACCGGGCGCAGGATCACATTTGAATACAGTCTGGTAGCCGGAGTTAATGACAGCGATGAGGATGCAAGGGAACTTTCCGGCAGGATCAGAGATATGAACTGCCATGTAAATCTGATCCCGGTAAACCCTATTAAGGAACGTTCCTTTGTGCGTTCAACAAGACAGGCTGTGGAGAATTTCAAAATAAAACTTGAAAAATGTGGAATAAATGTTACTATTAGAAGAGAAATGGGCAGTGATATTGATGGTGCCTGTGGACAGTTAAGAAAAAAGTTATATGGAAAAAACAGAAAGCGAGAAGTGACATGAGGATATATTCAGCTACTGATGTCGGGCAAAAGCGGAAGATGAACCAGGATTATGTGTTCGCAACTGCTGACCCGGTTGGAAATCTTCCGAATCTGTTTGTTGTTGCAGATGGTATGGGTGGTCATAATGCAGGTGATTATGCATCCTCTCATGCGGTTACATCTATGGTGGAGGAAATCCGGCAGGATGCGGATTTTAATCCGGTAAAGGTAATCCGTCATGCCATTGAATGTGTAAATACCGAGATTCTTACCCAGGCACAGCAGGATGAGAAACTCAGAGGAATGGGAACAACGATGGTGGCAGCTACTATCGTAGGACATTACGCTTATGTGGCAAATGTAGGTGACAGCAGACTTTATGTGATCGGAGAGAAGATTCAGCAGATAACAAGGGATCACTCACTGGTGCAGGAGATGGTAAGAATGGGAGAACTTGACCCTGAACAGGCAAGGAAGCATCCGAAGAAAAATATCATTACAAGAGCACTTGGAGCAGAGAAAACAGTGGATATTGATTTCTTTGATCTGAAACTGGAACCCGGAGATGTAGTTTTGATGTGTTCGGACGGGCTCAGCAACATGGTTGAGGACAGCCAGCTGAGGGAAATCATTTCTGACACATCTACAGATCTGGATGAAAAAGGCAGGATACTTATAAGAGAAGCAAACCGCAATGGCGGCAAGGATAATATTGCAATTGTATTGGTAGAACCATTCACAGACGAGGTGAAAGCATGTTAAAAACGGGAATGATCATAGCAGAACGCTATGAGATATTAGGAAAAATTGGTACCGGCGGAATGGCGGACGTATACAAGGCAAAAGACCATAAGCTGAATCGGTTTGTTGCTGTAAAAGTTCTTAAGCCGGAATTCAGAGAGGATACGACGTTTATCCGCAAGTTTAAAAGTGAGGCTCAGGCTGCAGCAGTCCTGACACATCCGAATATAGTGAATGTATTTGATGTTGGTGACGATAACGGAGTTATTACATTGTTATGGAGCTTATTGAGGGAATTACTCTCAAGGAGTACATTTCCAAAAAGGGAAAGCTTTCTGTAAAAGAAGCAACCAGTATTGCAATCCAGGTCTCCATGGGACTGGAAGCTGCACACAGCCATGGGATTGTACATCGTGATGTAAAACCGCAGAATATTATCATTTCCATGGATGGAAAGGTAAAAGTAACAGATTTTGGTATTGCAAGAGCCGCTTCTTCCAATACCATAAGCTCAAATGTAATGGGATCTGTTCATTACAGTTCACCGGAACAGGTCAGAGGCGGATACAGTGATGAGAAGAGTGATATTTATTCACTGGGTATCACAATGTATGAAATGGTTACAGGGAAGGTTCCTTTTGACGGAGATACCACAGTAGCTATTGCTATCAAACATCTTCAGGAAGAGATTGTTCCTCCAAGTATTTATACACCGGAGCTTCCCCACAGTCTGGAGCAGATCATTCTGAAATGTACACAGAAAAGCGTGGATCGCCGTTATCAGAATATGGAGGATGTGATCGCAGATCTGAAGCATTCTCTGATCGATCCACAGGGAGATTTCGTAACGCTGACGTCTGTGGATAACGAAGCAAAAACAGTTGTGATCTCAGATAAGGAGCTTGGCGAGATCAAACATATGCCGAAGCAGATCGCAAAGTCAGAACCTGAGGCTCTGGAAGAAGAAATCAATGAAACAGATTATGATGATGAGCCGGAAGTGAAAAAGCACAGGAAGAAATCAGATAAGCCTGAGAAAAAGAAAAAAGGAGGCGGACATGGGCTGACTATTGTAATGCTTCTGATGGGTGTTGTGATTCTGATAGCAATCATTCTGGTCGCAGGAAAGGCGTCCGGACTTATTGGAAGTAACAATGATACAGACAAAAAACTGAGGCCTCAGATACATCGGAATCAGATGATGACGGAATGATAACTGTGCCGAATCTGGTAGGAAAAACAGAGGATGAAGCAAAGAATATCACAAAAGATATGAAACTGGGTATTCAGCCTATGGGCGAGGAGGCTTCAAATCAGGCAAAAGGAACCATTTCTTCACAGGATATTCCAAAGGGAAGTAAAGTAGAGCAGTATACGACCATTAAGTATTATATCAGCAAGGGTGCGCAGAAGATCACAATTCCGGATGTGGATGGACAGACCGGAGTAGACGCACAGCAGACTCTGGAAGATATGGGATTAACTGTTGAGGTACAGAAAGAATACAGTGAATTAAATGATGATGGTACTCCGGTTACAGATCCGGGATATGCAGTCTCCACAACTCCGGCAGCCGGAAACTCTGTTTCAGCAGGGGACAGCGTAACACTGCTTGTCAGTCGAGGCGTGGACTATGGAGACAGTGTGGAGGTTCCAAGTGTTGTCGGGATGACAAAGAATGATGCAGTTACTACTTTTGGTAAGTTCCTCAATGTGGAAGTAAAAGAGGAAAAGAGTACAGAGGTGGCAGAAGGAGAAGTAATTTCACAGGAACCGGAAGCCGGAAACTGGGAAGATCCGGATAATGTAAATGTTGTGATCACAGTAAGTACCGGAGATCAGGAACCTTCGGCTCAGAGTGACAGCGCAGATACTGCTGCATCATCTGATGCTCCGGCACAGACAGCAGATAACAGTGCGGCGGCAGCAGCCGGGGAAGTATGGAAATGTACACAGACTCTGAATACTCCGTCAGGATATTCCGGAGGTCCGGTTCGTCTGGAACTGATCCAGAATGTAAACGGAACACCGACAGCTTCAGTTGTTCTGGAAGATCAGGTAATCCAGTTCCCGTATGATCTGGATATCACAGGTGCACCTGGTATCAGCGAGGGTACTTTGTATCTGTCTGAACAGATCAGTGGAACTTATCAGGAACTCGGAAATTATTCTATTACATTTGCTAAGGCTGAATGATCCATGCAGGGAAAGATAATAAAAGGAATTGCAGGATTTTATTACATCTATGCAGAAAATGATGAGATTTATGAATGCAAAGCAAAGGGAATATTCAGAAAAGATAAACAGAAACCTCTTGTAGGGGATAATGTGGAGATAGAGGTTTTGGATGAACAGGAGAAGGAAGGCAGTGTGACTGCCATCCTTCCCAGAAAAAATTCATTGATCCGTCCGGCCGTTGCCAATGTGGATCAGGCTTTTGTGATTTTTGCGATGGAGAATCCTAAACCTAATTTTATGCTGCTTGACCGTTTTCTGATCATGATGGAGAAAGAGAATGTTCCGGCAGTCATATGTTTTAACAAGAAAGATCTTGCAAAACAGGAAGAACTGGAGCTTTTATATGAAACTTATAAGAGTTGTGGATATGATGTGATTTTTTCCAGCACTTTTAATGGAGAGGGGCTGGATGAAATACGTGAGATCCTGAAAGGAAAAACAACTGTAGTTGCAGGACCTTCCGGTGTGGGAAAATCTTCAATTACCAATGCACTGCAGGAAAATGTACAGATGGAAACCGGGGAGATAAGTAAGAAGCTGAAACGTGGAAAGCATACCACGCGTCATTCTCAGGTGATACCGGTGGGACATGATACTTATCTGATGGATACACCGGGATTTTCTTCTTTATATCTGACAGATATAGAAGAACAGGAACTTAAGGCGTATTTTCCGGAGTTTCGCAGATATGAAGAACAGTGCAGATTTCAGGGATGCAGACATATCCATGAACCGGACTGTGGCGTGAAAGCAGCATTGGCTGAGCATGAGATCAGCCAGCTTCGCTATGAAGATTATCTGGGACTTTATAATGAATTAAAAGAGAAAAGGAGATTCTAATTATGTATCAGTTGTGCCCTTCTATTTTATCGGCAGATTTTAACCGTTTGGGCGAACAGATCAAAACCCTGGAAAAAGAGGGGATTGAATGGCTTCATATTGATGTTATGGATGGTGATTTTGTACCGAGTATTTCTTTTGGAATGCCGGTGATAAAGTCTATCCGAAAGGAATCAAAGTTGTTTTTTGATGTACATCTCATGGTTACAGAGCCTGAGAGATATATCAGAGATTTTGTGGAATGTGGGGCAGATTCCATTACAGTACATGCGGAGGCATGTGAAGATCTTGAGAGAACTATTGAACAGATCAGGGAAGCAGGTGTGAAGGTGGGAGTTTCCATCAAACCGGCTACACCTGTAAACGATATAAGTCATATGCTCAGCGATGTGGATATGGTTCTGATCATGACTGTACAGCCGGGATTTGGCGGTCAGAAGTATATGGAAGAATGTACGGAAAAGATCAGGGAAGTACGTGAACTGATCGAGGCCGAGAATCTGGATGTAGATGTTCAGGTTGATGGTGGCATCAATGATGAGACAATGGAGACAGTGCTCACAGCAGGTGCAAATCTGCTGGTAGCAGGTTCTTATGTTTTCAACGATGATCTGGCAAAAAATGTAAAACATGCCAGAGAACGAATGGATGAGATCATAAGAAGGATTGACTGAGGAAGAGCATGATAGATACGATAATTGTAAGCGGGGGCAATATCCACAGTTGATTTTGCCCTCGATTTTTTAAAAAAGAATGAAGCCTGTCTGATCGCAGCTGATAAAGGGCTGGAATTCTTTCTGGAGCATCAACTTTTGCCGGATGCAGTTATTGGAGATTTTGACAGTCTGTCTGAAGATGGAAAAATTCCTGGAAATTCATGAAGAAAGAAGTATGGACAGTGAAATTCCCTATGGTGGAATGACTGAGTGGAAATTGCAAAAAGGCTTTGGAAATGAAAAAAAAGAAATAAAAGTTATCCGCCTGAGACCGGAAAAAGATGACTCAGATACACAGTCTGCCATGAATTATGCGATCAGGACCGGTGCGAAAAAGATAGTGATCTTTGGTGTGACAGGAAACAGAGTAGATCATCTGATGGCGAATTTCGGACTCCTTGTCCTGGCACAAAACCAGGGGGCAGAAGTAACACTTGTGGATCGGTATAATTATATGAAGCTTATTTCAGACGGAACAGTTCTGAAAAAGTCAGAACAGTTTGGAAAATATGTGTCATTTTTCCATTTGGAGGAAATGTGACAGATCTGACTCTGGAAGGATTTAAATATCCCCTGAGTAACTATTGTCTGACAGCAGCAGACAGTGGACTTACTGTAAGCAATGAGATAATCAGCGAACATGCCAGAGTTACATTTAGCTCAGGAGAATTGCTTATGATAATGTCAAGAGACTAAAAACACAAGACACGTTTTTTTTGATGAGTTTCCCAGGGAGGCACTGGAGCTTGCAGATGAGCTGAATTTACCGCTTTTTTACTTTATAGGAAAGACCGCCTGCGGTGCTCTGCTGAATTAAAAAAATGCCCGCACGGAGGCGGGCATGATAACAAGAAAATTTCTGGATTAGAAAATATAAAAATTTTCCTCGCCAAATTGTTATCAGATTTGTCATTCATTTAGAAGATAATCCATATCTGGAAGTCCTTTTTCGTTTCTCCTGCTATATAATATTCTGTAATTCATTTGCATGGATGTTCTCTGGTAATAAGTATTTATGTATAATCCTGTAACGTAATAC
>ENA-OQIM01000647-OQIM01000647.1-human-gut-metagenome-genome-assembly--contig:-NODE-647-length-12987-cov-2.126361_pt1 | contig 12987 bp, 16 predicted proteins | sample MGYA00242579_ERZ504744 | MGnify/ENA primary metagenome ERZ504744 (study PRJEB26092, sample SAMD00036441) | human gut metagenome | host: Homo sapiens | study: EMG produced TPA metagenomics assembly of...
GTCTATAAGTGGTCCGGTGTGGTTGGTTATTCGGTGTCCAGTCCAGGCAGAATGTGATTTTCTCCTGCGCACCATCTTCTGCGTATACACCTGTAGGAACTGCAAACACCATAGCTGCCGCTGCAACTGGTGCGATTACTTTTTTCAGATTCTTATTCATGATTTTCTCCTTTTTTAACGGCTGCAACTGTATTTTCTACCAATCATTATGTATTCCAATATGATTTTGATCGTAAAGTTCATGCAGAATTTTTTGATCATCATAAGTTAGCAAAATATCTGCACATCCTGGGAATTCTCTCAGTAATTCTGTAATCAATGCAGCTAATTCCTGATGCAAATGAAATTTTACTGGATACAAACAATCGCCTTTTTCAATGTAAGGCGGATCAATAAAGATACAATTATCTGGGCTCCAATACATTTCTTCGATCAGTTCCATTGCATTTTTATTTGTTACCTCAATCCGATCGCTCATAGAATGTATCTTTTCGATCCGTTTGATCAGAGTATCAGAAAGCCAGCGATCTTCCATGTTGGATTTTGGATTTGCTGTTTGAATTCCAGAAAAACTACATCGATTGATCACAAGAAAGTAAAATGCACGATCAACTTCTGAAATATTTGCTTTGAGCATTCGCTTTTGATACAGAAAATAGGATTCTCTACTTGGCTGATATTCTTTGATCCTTTGAATCAGCTCTTTATAATGATCACTGCATACTATATTCCAAAATGCATACACGTTCGGATCCAGATCATTTAATATCAGTTTTCAATCATTCCGGATTCTAAAAGTGAAAGTCCAAAACTAGCTCCGCCACAGAAAGCTTCTACAAAATATTTCTTTCCTTTAAGATAAGGCAGCAGATGATCGATCATTTTCGATTTTCCACCTGGATATCTTAAAGGAGACAGCTGTTTCTTTAATTTTGATTTTTGGATGATCGGGCGATGATCTGATACTGGTTTTTCTAAGATGATATCTGTTTGACTGTAATCTTCTTTCCCTTCTTTATAAAGGAATCCCTGACAGTCTGGACACCAGAATCCGAATTCACCTTCTTCAAATCCGTCTCCGTCATATCCGCAATATTCGCATTTTTTACTCAATGAATTTCCTCCATCATATTTTATGATTCCATTACATCTCTAATTTCATCAAATGGACGTGCCTCATATTCAATATGGTATGTATCAAAAGAAGCATACGCATGAAACACCATAAAATCTTCTGTAATAGGTTCTTCGTATCTTCCAAGTTCATTAACGCTATTTGTACACTCATGACATATTTCTTGCGATAATTCTTTGTCCTCTTCAATTAACGATAAAAGATAACTCTTAATCTCTTCTTCTGTTGCAGCGAGCCGTTCAATAGAGAACTGACCGCTGCCATCATTCCACACTACTACTAACCATTCTTTTTTTGCCATTCTTCTTTCCTCCTAATTTCAAAAGAACTATCACACTATTGCCATGCTTTTGATGACATCGGCACCGTATGATAGTTCAATTCTCATTTTTTTATTTCACAGGCAATATCACTTCTACTTCCACGAACAGAAAAACCTTCTGTATCATGTTTCAGAAGAATAGCCATAATCTGTTTTTCTTCTTCCTCGCTCAAAGAGAATCCTTCCCAATAAGAAAAATCATCTTCTCCGAATCTGGTAATGATTCCAAAAATGTTCTCACTCATTTTCTTTCCTCCTGATTTTAATCTTAAAACCATCATGACAAAAACCATATTTGTTTGTCAGAGCGTCTGAAACATCATCCAGAAAATCCTCATTATAATCTAAATCATCGTCAGGATCATATTTAGAAAAATTAATGTTAAGAACTGAAGCATAAATTTCATCAGGTAATCCTGCCATCACTCTAACATCATCCGGTGTAGACCAATTGATGTTTGTGATCATGATATCTTTCCATGATCTTTGCTTCTTTTTTTTCTTTACCCATTTTAATTCCATAAGATCGAATTGGTACAATTCACTAGGTCGTTCTGTTTCCTCATCTATATCGAGAAAATCAATGCACAGTAGGCAATCTGCAAAATTACCTTGTCGTTTTGGCACATCAAATACAAAATCGATGCCATACAATTGATCAACATATCCTGATTCATGGATCAAATCTTCTGCTTTTTTAAAAAATATGAAAAATTCGAATCTGTGACTTTCTTAAATGGCTTTATTGGCAAATTATCATTTTTATATTTTGTATCTTCTTTTAAAGTATAATCAAAATATTTATTACCATTTTCATGGTAAACCGGTAATTTGTTAAGATGATATTTGATTACAAGATGTCTTGCGAGACTCAGAATATCATTATTCATCGCAGCTCCATCTTGAATAATCAGCTTTGTCTCATTTTCTGTAATTTCTAATTTCCAATTTTTAATCATAATTCTTTCTCCTTATATGCAAATCATATGAATAATATCACTTTCTGGTATAGGCATTTCACGTTCATGGTGATCTAAATCTCTTTGACCAAATTCATCAATGAAATCATCCTCAACCGCTGATCTCTTTGGTTTGTGATCATACTCGAAGATATAATCATCATCAATAAGATCATCATTATCGTTGACTCTTTGAACTTTTGCGTAGAATGTAGGGAATTCTTCATTTTCTTCTGCTTTTCCAATTACATACTTTACTTTTTCCGCTTTCCATTCCGTCTTCCATTCATCAAGCTTGATGCACTTATACCCATCAATTTTAATTTGCTTTTCATTTTTCATAATGTATTCCTTCCTTACCAATAATTTTGTCGTTTGACAATATCCTTGCAAATCATGCTTGCCAGAAAATCGTCATTTTCACATAACTCTTTCAAATTTTCTCTTATATCATCATAAGATTTTGAAAAATTCTTCGTAAGCATAGTCAATTATTTCTAATCGCTTTTCTAATGATTTGATAAACCTTTTTGTGCTTTCGATTTCTTCTGATACTTTTTGCTTAATTTCTTCCAAAGTATTTGGATTATCCTTATTACCACAATCAATATAATTTCTAAAATATTGATTTTTGGTAAATTTTGTATCAACTTCAAGAATGTATCCTCGAAAAGATTCTTTCCTTTTATATGTTGCATTGGTGAAATTTTTTGACATGCTTTTAAAAGGGGTTCCATCTTTTTTCGTTAAATATGTGACATTTTCCCATGCTTCCAGTCTTGCTTTATTTTCTTCAATATAATCTTTCAAATCTCTTTTAATACTATTCAAACTCATATTTATTGCCTGCCTTTCCTATGATTTTTTAATTTCAGTACGATAAAATTCTTTGATATATAAAAAGTACAAAAACAAATAATAATTTTTCATCTGTTTTTTGTACCATATTAATATAATATATATCAAATTAAGCAGTTACAATCTGCCAAACATGAACCTCTTCTCCATTAATATAGAGAATAGCTTCTTCATTATCGCAGTGTGATGATTTCATCCATTCCGGATCAATACCGTTTGAAAACATTTCTTGATACTCAATCTTTCGTTCATATTCAAAATTAAGTTGCTTACAGGCTTCTTCTTTGGTGTTATATTTTCCAACAACATCAATAGAACATCCGTCTGTATGAATTAATAAAACTTCATTAATTCATCTCCTTTCCTGATGAATTTACATATTCTTTATAAAATTTCATCAATTCATCTTCTGGCATCTGTTCAAGAGTTTCTTCAACTTTTGCATATAAATCCTCTTGATCATCATCTGGCGATTCTCACCAAAAAAATCAAATAAACATAGTCACTGTTCATGCACTCCTGAATCATAGTGCATTTCAGGCTAATTAACATTTTATCAGTGAATTTTAATTTACACATTTTGTATTTCCTCCTTTCTTTTGTAAAAATAAAAATGGACATAAAAAGAAGCAGATACAAAATATCTACTTAAATTTATGCCCAAATGATTGGTTATGAAATTTCTATTGATTTTTTATCCTAAAAAAAAGTTCAGAGTTTTTCCGTTAAAACTCCAAAGTCTAATAAAAAATACATTAGTATTATATCATATTCAGAAAAAATTATAAAGATTTTGTCGCAAAAAATAAGAGCAGACAAATATATGCCTGCCCCTTATTTTGATTATTACGCACTCAATTTCTGATTTAATTCAGATAATCGTGCCTGTTTCTTAATTAATTCACTTTCATGAGGAAAATCAGGATTTAATTCCGTCTTTGCTGTAACAAATTTTCTGGATTCAAACTCTAATCTTCTCTTGAAAGTTTTTAATTCTTCCAATATTCCATATTCAATGATCTTATCAATCTGATACATGATATTCGTACTGCCACTGAATTCAAATTCATAGTCATAATTACCACGAATAATCATTGTCTGATGACTGTAAACTGACTTTCTATCAAGAATAATATCAAATCCTTGATAGCTGGCAATCTTTCGTTCATTCTTATAAGATGGTTGAATATTGTGGATTATTTTGTTAGCTTCTGCTCTTGTATCGGAATCATATTTATCTAAAACTTTGATATGGAAATCACCTGTATGATATTTTTTAGCAACTTCGATATCTTTTTCAATGTTTTCAATATTTTTCTTATACTGTTCAATTCTGTTTGGAGCAATCTTGCTAATATAAGACTCTAACTCGTAATATTGATTTAAGAAATTGTTTTTCTGCATTTTTAATCGTTTTACTTGCTGCGTAAGTTCCATCTGTTCCTTGATTAATGGATTCCCACAGGCTGCTGCCTTAATTTCCGCAAACGATAATGTTAAATCATCTTCCTCCATACGTCTAGGAATGTTTTCTTCTGACAAAATCTGTCCAATATATCGCTGCTTGTTTTCCACTGTCTGCCATAAATAAGAGTCAAAGGTATTTTTCGTTACATATCGGTAAATGTAAACTTCTTTATTAAAGTTACCCTGACGGATAATACGGCCGGACCTCTGTGTAAGATCTGACGGTCTCCATGGACAATCCAGATCATGTAAGGCAATCAATTTTTTCTGGAAGTTGCAACCAGTTCCCGCTTTATCTGTACTTCCTAATAATACACGAATAACACCTTCGTTTACCTTCTTGCAAAGATCAACTTTTTGTTTATTCGTTTTAGCACTATGGATAAAAGCAATTTCTCCTTCTGGAATTCCCCTTTCTATTAATTTAGCCTTTACATCATCATAAACGTTAAACTCTCCTTTCTTTGGCGTTGATAAATCTAAGAAAATAACCTGAGTTTTTCCAGGATATTTCTCATAAATATCCATGACCTGATTCACACAATATTTTGCTTTAGAATTAAAGTTTTCTTCCTCAATTCCAACCAGTCGCTGATCTAAAGCTAATTTACGTCCTTCGTTTGTAACCTTGAGCATATTATCTTCTGATGGATCTACTCCACCGTCTCGAATGCGAGCTGCCCTGCCTTGCCAAACCATCTTACATATTTTTTCTGTTCATCAGAAGCATCAATGGAAATAGTCTCCATAACGGCATTCGGCACATCCATTTCTTTAATATCTTTGACCTTAATATCAGCCACTTCTTTAAAGATTGTTAATAACTCGGCCAATCCAACAAATCGTGTGAATCTTGTTCTGGCACGATACCCTGTTCCCTCCGGAGCAAGTTCCATGGCAGTCTTTGTTTCACCGAATGTCGATGCCCAGCTGTCGAATGAGTCAATGCCAAGTTCTTTTAAGGTATTTAACTGCAAATAGCGTTGCATTGTGTATACTTCTGCCATACTATTTGACACGGGAGTACCGGTTAAGAATACAATACCTTTGTTTCGGCAATTTTCTTCCATGTACTGGCATTTCATGAACATATCAAAAGCTCTCTTTGAATTACTGCTGGTATTGATACCTGCAATATTATTCATCTTCGTTGTTAACAGCAGATTCTTGTAATAATGTGCTTCATCAACGATCAGCTTAGTAACACCCAACTGATCAAAGTAAATTACATCATCTTTTCTCTTGCTATCCTGTAACTTTTCAAGCTTGACAGAAAGTTTTTTCTTGGAACTTTCGATATTTCGTACTGTAAAGTTCTGCTCAGCAGAGTCTAACAGCTTATCTAATTCTTCAATCTGTGCTTTAATATATTTTTCCTGATATTCAGGAGAAATCGGGATTTTTTGGAATTGTGACTGAGCAATAATGATTGCATCGTATGATCCTGTCGCGATTTTAGAACAAAATTCTTTTCTCTTGGCCGGAGTAAAATCGTTCTCACTGGACACTAAAATGTTAGCACCAGGGAATAAATTTCATGAATTCTTCTCCCCACTGGCCTACTAATGGATTTGGAACAACAAATAAGTTCTTTTCAGATAATTTTAATCTTTTGGCCACCATAATTGCTGCAATCGCAGTATATGTTTTTCCGTAGCCGACTTTGTGCCCAATTAGTGAATTGTCTTTAGAAAATAGAATCCTCATGATTGCATCTTTTTGATGTTTATACAGTTTGATCTCGCTGTTCATATTTGGAACTTTTAAAAAGTCCCCATCAAATGTACGATACCTGATGGAATTAAATCTTTCATTATAAATGTTTTCAAGATCACAACGACGATCATAGCTCTTAAAGATCCAAGAATGAAATACTTCTCTGATCTCATCCTGTTTGCCCATCGCAAGCGTTGTCTCTTTTGAGTTTAATACTTCTTTCTTATTATCATTTTCATCATAAACCGTATCATAGACCTTTGCATCTTTTAAGTTTAAGCATTTTTCTAACAAAAGAAATCCATTGATTCGTTTTGTTCCATACGTAACCGCAGCTTTCTGGTTTGCAGAATCTCGATACCATTCGATATCCCAATGATCTGTCTCTTTAGTATAAGTAACACTCATACCATTTCCATTAAAATATTCTCGTGGAGTGTCAAAAACCTCAACCAAGAAATCTTCAATGTAATGAGCAGGAATCCATGTTGCACCAAGTTTTGCATCAATCTCTGCAGCTTTTAATGGCTCCGGCTGTGCTTCTTCCAATGCAGCGACATTGATATTATATTTTTTATCCTGTTTTGCTGCACACTTTGCAAATTCCAATTTCTTTCGAACATTGCCTGATAAATATTCATCTTTCATGACATACTCTTCGGTTTCTGGATCTAAAAAGATCTGTCCTTGAAGTTCTTCAATGATATCTTTCTCTGCTTTGTCATAAATACTTTCCATAAAAGCAAAATCAATACATCCTTTTTCATTCAGTGAGCATAATAATGACTCCTGTGCTGTATTGACTTTATCTGGCACAGAATGAGGAACAATAGTTCTTTTTGTGAATATATCTGCCTTGCTTTTTAGCTTATTGTTTTCATCCAGATTTTCCAAAGAACAAAGGAGGTAATAACTATCATCTTCCTGAAATGCTAATTTATTCCCTCTACTATGGATCAGTCCAAATTTTTTTTGAAACTTATCATAAGTCATATTTAATTTCTTACGATATGGTTCAATCGATTCATCACTAACATCTTGCATTTCTTTAGAAATCAATTCCTTTAATACATTTCTTAATTCGATCATGGCTGCAATTCTTTTTGCGACCATTCCTGTATCCGGAATTTTTTTTCATCATGGAATTCTTTCGGTAATAAATATGATCATTGTAAATTCCATAGGACATGTTACTAATGGAATCTACTGCCGGAACATATTCTTCATCGTTATTCTCAATTGTCTGACCTGGTTCATAAACATCTTTGAGATAACTTTCCAAATGAAAATTATCAATACATGCTTTCCAGTCCATACCTTCTTTTTCCTTACATACAAAGCGTTTTCCGTATGGTCCACTTTCTTCCATCATACGTCCTAACATATGATTAAGATGCGTGCCAAAATACATATTAGCTTCTTGTGCAATGTTTACCCATTCCGGTTCATCACCGACCGTCTGGTATCTTCTTTTCTGGAAAAATAAAATGTCTGTAGAAACCTTGGCTCCTGTCACTGCAAAAGCTGTTTCTGGAAGTCTGATGGCACATAAAAGATCAGCTTTTTTCGCTAACATCTTACGAATGCGGCTAGATTTCTTGTCCATTGTGCCTTTTGTGGTTATCATAGCAACAATTCCACCGGTCGGGCAAGATCTAATGCTTTAAGAAAAAAGTAATCATGAATTAAGCATGAGCCGTACGTATTATCTGCTGCACTAAAATCGGAAAATGGTACATTTCCAATGATCAGATCAAAATAATTGTCTGGCAGATCAGCTTTTTCAAATGCACAATTTTGAATATTGGCTTTCTGAAATAGCTGTTTTGCGATATTACAGCTCGTTTCCTCTAACTCAACACCGTACAAGTTTGAATCTTGTAATGTATCTGGAAGCATCCGATAGAAATTTCCTGTTCCCATGCAAGGATCAAGAATATTCAACTTCCCTTTGACTCCTATTTCAGATAGAATCTGATACATAAAGTTTATGATTTTTCATTTGTATAATAGGATGTTAAGATTGAAGACTTAATTCCCTTATATGTATTTTCTCCAACAAGGGTTTCTAACTGTACTTTCTTTTCCTCCACTTCGAAATATGAAGACAATCCACCCCATCCTTCATAACTTGACAAGATGGTTTGCTGATCTTCATCAGCATAATCGTCCAACCCAAGTAACATTTTTAATGCTGCTAGATTGTTCTTCCATTTATCTTCCAAGCTCTTTGCGAACTGAATTGTTCTATGGAAGAAATTCTTTTTAGGCTTTTTTTCTTGTTTCTGTGTATCTTGCTCATCTGTAGAAAACAAGTCGAAAATAGATGTTTGCGTTCCTGTCTCTACTGCTGTTATGTCAGCTGCAGCAATACCACCTTCTGAAACTGTAACATTTTCTTCCTCAGTTTTAGTATTTTCAATGACAGAAGAAAACATATCAAAAATAGACATTTGCCCTTCCATCTGTTTATTTTTCTTTCTTCTCATAAATTTAAAGGTCCTTTCTTATAAACAAAAAAAAGGCCGCCGCATCTCTGATTCTTAATCATTAATGCGACGGCCTTCGTCTGAAATTCTATTATTATTTAGTTAAATTGTTATCTGAAATGTGAAAATGTAGAATTCCTCCTACATTCTACATAAAGTATCGATTATTTCCACTGAATCACAAATTTATCATCGGAATAATCTGTAGAAACTTCTCTCCAAAGACGTTCAAATTCTGAACATACATAAGGGAAAAATTTAGAATCTGGTAACCGTTCAATTGTATCTTCATACATTTTTTTCAATTCTCCATCTTCTTCTCCATATCCTTCTACTTTTCCAGATGTATTTACCTGTAAAAAGTCACAACCACTTGCGTCTGCTTCCATGATGAAGCGATTGATTGTCTGGTAGGCAAAATGATTTAACCATAAGTCTACTTCTTTTTTAGGATCTGTTTTTTTTGTTTCAGATTTTTTCACACTTTTTTCTTTTACTGCACTTTCAACTTCTGATGAATTATTAATAATCTCTTCTTCATTAGTTTCTACTGCTTCTTTTTTACTAGCCTTATTTTTGGATAAAAATGTATTAAATAAACTTACATTCCCTAACCCTAATAAAGAGTTAACTGGTCCTCCAGTTAAAAATAAGAAAACTAATAATACAATTTTCCATTTCTCTGCTCCTTCTTTTCCTTCATTTCGATATAAAATATAGGAAATTAATAAGTTGCATAAAAATACTGAAAAGGATCCAATCATAAACACAATATCACCCAAAATAATTGCTTTTTGTAATGTTGTTGTTTGATTTTTAACCTTTAGTGTTGTTTCTTTCATTGTTTGTTCTTTCATTACTCATTCTCCTTAATATATATAATTAATTATCTCCATTTTGCATAAAGTCATTTGGATCTGGTAAATTTCCATCTCCGTAAGGGTTATGAAACTCATCATCCTTCACCGCTGCCATATTAAATGGATTTTCTTCCGGTGCAAGACCAGCAAACTCATTATTACTACTACTTGGCTGTTGATTTGATCTTTCAGAATTTTTTCTTCCAGAATTATTACTTCTTTGAGTTGAAGCATTTTTGCCAGTATTAGATTGTGAATTCTGCTGATTTGAATTTGATGTTCTATTGGATGAATTCCCTGCTGATTGCTGCTGATTTACTTCTTGTGCCATTGGCATTGTAGCTCTTTTTTTAGGCGGTACACTTGTACTTGTTTCAGTTGTGTTCTGCCCTTGCATCTCAGAATGCTGTCCTCTATTAGAGTTTCTTGATTCCTGATTCTGAGGATTTGCATGGTTAGACTGCCTCTGCTGTCTTTTGCTTGAATTATTCTGATTTTGTTTCTGTGTATTTTGATTATTGTTCTGCTGATTTAGCTGATTCATTGGAATACATGTATTGGCCATGATTTGAAGCCATACACTTTTCCATCTTCTCTGTCATAATTATTTGGTCTAAGCTCTCCTGAAACTTGCACATAAGATTACCTTTTTTAACCTTTATTAAACCAATTCCATTGCCGTTTTCCCATAATTGACACAATTAAGATAGATTTTTTCATGAACTAACTGCTTCTTTTCTTTGTCCGGATAATAATCTCTTCCTGTATAAATTTCAATTACTATAATATTAAAATCGTTCTGTTTGGATTTTTCTTTATTCTCTTTATAAGCTGGTTCACGATTTACAGTTCCTGACACTGTGATTATGTTTAAGTCTCTCATTTTTTCTCTTCCTTCCTTTATAATACAATGCATAAACATTCAGTTATTGCACCTGAATAATAAGTTTTCCTTCTTTTCGTTGTGTTTTTCGGTATTTGTTCTTATATACTTCACATAACTCCTCAGAGTATTCATTATATATGCGACAAGCTTCTTCAATAGTTTCTATGCTATGAAAGTTCTTACTTGTCGCCTGTGAAGATGTATAGATCAAACACACATCATATGTTACAGATCCGTTATCCCATATACATTCTTCTAATTGTACTGTTCCTTCGGATAAGCTACGTTTTGCCACAACCTGTTTTGTCATTTGATTTTTTCTCCTTTCATAAAGGCAATAAAAAAACAGACAGTAATTTTTCTGTCTGTTTTTTGCCTATATCTTTTCTTTATATAATATGTTTTTATACGTGTACTTTTTGATTTTTTTTGATCTGTTCGAGTCTTTCTTTTGAGATTTTCAAGTATTTTAGAATCATCTCATCGGAAGCACCCTCTTCAATCATACCTAAAACAATCTCCATCTCTCTATCGTTACGTCCTTCTGCACGCCCTTCTATACGACCCTCTTGTAGAAGTTCTTGATATCGAATTTCCATTGCTTTCACATCTTGCCTCCATTTCTGATCAGACATTGCTTTTCGAAATTGAGCTTCGATCATCTTACTTAATTGTAAGCTGTCTTCTTTAATAATCGGCTTTTCCAAATATCTCAGAGCATCTTGCAATTCCTTGGATACGTTATAAATCTTCCCTTTTGTATTAAGAAAAATTTTAGTTGTTCCGTCTTCAAATGATAAATTAGATACTTCCTGACAACGATTATCAAAAGTGTATTTCATATATTTTTTTCCAAATGGATCGAAAGAACAAACAAAAATCACAAAACTTTTCTGTAATTCCTGATAGACACTTCCTCGATTTAGGGATTCTACATCCATAACACTTTGATAATATCGACTGCGTTTTGGTAATGATCCTCGATTTGCTGACTGTATTTCAATATTATATACAGTATTCTGATCATCTTCTACATAAACGTCCAATCGAATACCTTTGACATCAATAGCTGGATCTAAGGTCTTTTGTTTTTCCAAATAAACCAAATCACGAATTTTGATATCCAATGTCTGTTCTATAAATCGTTTACAGGTTTCTTTGTCTTCCATGATTTTTCCAAATACATAATCATGTTGAGGAAGAATTCCTTCGTAAATCATAGTTTCTTTCTCCTAATTATAGCATATTGATAGTTGCTTTTGTACTGTGTACGTTGATTTTCTCCTTTCTCAAAATAAAAAGGACATAAAATAAGCAGATATAAAATATCTGCTAAATTTACGCCCTTTGGGTTGATAATGTTCTATTTTAATCGTTATTCTATAAAAGTCCCAAGTATCCTAATACCGTCGGGAATCTAATAAAATACAATAATATAATATCATAAATTATGTTAAATAACAACTGATAACTACAAACAACCGTGGATTATTGCTTGCTGCTTATATAATATTGTATTTTTCAATTCCTTTTCTTTTTCAGTTACCACAGAAGTTTCATTGACTTTATATAAAACATCCTGCTTTGTTTGATTGATCTCTTCCTCATTAATACCATCATCAATAAATCGCTCTCGGTAAGTATCAATAGAATTTACCGTTAACTTGTATAATTCTAAGGATGCAACAGTGTTTGAATTTCCTATTTCTAATAGATCCTTAAGGTTATTATAATATTTCTTATAAACTCCTTTATCTGTTCCTTCCTTTACATTTAATGTGATCTCTTGATTAAATTTTCCAATCTCACAATAAATTTTGGCAATTCTATGATGCTTTGCTGTGCTTTTGTATTTCAAAGAATCTTCAAACCATTGAACAGCACTTTTCATTCTTGTGATTTCTTCATTATTCATATCATCATATTCATAGTAATACCAATATGCCTTTCCAATTTCATAAGACAAGTTTCCATAGCCATCTCCTTTTTTTACCTTGTCCCAATTCTGATGAATCGTTTTAAGATAAGCACTTTCTTCTTTAGAACTAAATACCGCATCCTCTAAATATACATCTAGCAATTTTTCGTATGCTTTTGATTCCTTTGGTAATATATCAATTGCCTGATGCAACATCTTGATTTTTTCTTTTTGGTTTGTGCTGCGATCTACAACCTCTATAATATCATTATATTTATTTTTTGATGAATATTATGTATGAAGAATCCCCGACTCCTATAACTAAAAGTACAAAGCTAATGATTGCAATACGTACACTCATTGGAATATTGATTTAG
>ENA-OQIM01000648-OQIM01000648.1-human-gut-metagenome-genome-assembly--contig:-NODE-648-length-12967-cov-5.620483_pt1 | contig 12967 bp, 19 predicted proteins | sample MGYA00242579_ERZ504744 | MGnify/ENA primary metagenome ERZ504744 (study PRJEB26092, sample SAMD00036441) | human gut metagenome | host: Homo sapiens | study: EMG produced TPA metagenomics assembly of...
GTCATAAACCAGAAGTTTTTTATCAGCGGCTTTAAGGGCTTGATTCATGGCGCTCCCAACATGGATACGCTTGTTGCGGCTTGGCTTTGCGGCATCGTTTGGATACAGCGTGTATGCACTTTTTGCCATGACAGCTGCGCAGGTGAATGGCGATATGGATGCGGTCATGTCATATATGCATGAGTTTTATTTTGAATCCGCAGCATGATTTTGGCACTGATTACTGTCGGAAAAATGCTTGAAGCGCACTCAAAGGGCAAAACAACAGACGCTTTAAAGAGCCTGATGCAGCTTGCCCCAAAGACAGCAACTGTTGTAAGGGATGGCGTGGAGCTGGAAATTTCTGTGGATGCAGTGAAAAAGGGCGATATTTTCGTGGTCAGACCGGGGGGAAAATATCCCTGTGGACGGTGAAATAATAGAGGGAACAACCGCTGTCAACGAATCGGCACTCACAGGAGAGAGCATCCCTGTGGATAAGCAGCCGAAAGATGCAGTAAGCGCTGCCACAGTGAACCAGTCAGGCTTTATAAAATGCCGCGCAACCAGAGTAGCGAAGACACCACACTCTCACAGATTATACAGATGGTGTCTGATGCCGCAGCGACAAAGGCTCCTATTGCAAAAATCGCTGACAGGGTATCGGGAGTATTTGTGCCGGCGGTTATTACAATTGCAATCATTACAATAATAGCATGGCTTATAGCCGGTGAGACCGTGGGCTTTGCGCTTGCCAGAGGCATTTCGGTACTCGTGATAAGCTGTCCGTGTGCACTTGGACTGGCAACTCCTGTTGCGATAATGGTAGGAAATGGCAAGGGCGCAAAGAGCGGTATACTTTTCAAGACAGCGGCAAGCCTTGAGGCAACAGGCCGCACACAGATTGTGGCTCTTGATAAGACAGGCACCATAACAAGCGGTGAGCCGAAGGTGACGGATATCGTGCCGGATGAGACATTTTTTGAGGAAACCGGCACGATATCCGGTGAGTGTCAGCGTAAGGCAGACGATTTAAACCCGTACTCATCAACAGATAAAGCACTGTGGTCAAGGAAGCTTCTTGCAATAGCAGCATCAGTCGAGGCCAAGAGCGAGCATCCGCTTGCAAAAGCCATTATGGAGCGCGCTAAAACGGATGAAATCGCTGTTGCAGAGGTTACGGATTTTAGCGCTGTTGTAGGAAATGGTCTGACTGCAATACTTGCAGGCAAAATGATAAAAGCAGGAAATCTTGCTTTTGTCAGCAAATTTGTAAAAGTGTCAGATGATATGCGCGCGAAAGCTGTCGAATTTTCAAAGGAAGGAAAAACTCCTCTGTTCTTTGCCGCGGATGACAGGCTTTGCGGTATCATAGCCGTTGCAGATACAATAAAGGAGGACAGTCCGGAAGCTGTCAGACAGCTTAAAAATATGGGTATCAGAGTTGTTATGCTCACCGGTGACAACGAGCAGACTGCCAATGCCATTGGAAAGCAGGCGGGAGTGGATGAAGTCATCGCAGGTGTGCTTCCGGATGGTAAGGAGGCTGTCATAAGGAAGCTAAAAAACAGGGCAGGGTAGCCATGGTTGGTGACGGAATCAATGATGCACCGGCGCTCACACGTGCGGATATGGGAATTGCAATTGGCGCGGGAAGTGATGTGGCAATAGATGCAGCGGATGTTGTCCTGATGAAGAGCCGCCTGATAGATGTACCGGCAGCAGTGCGGTTAAGCCGTGCTACATTGACAAATATACACGAAAATCTGTTTTGGGCATTTTTCTATAATGTAATAGGTATTCCACTTGCGACCGGTTTGTGGTATCCTTTATTAGGATGGAAGCTCAATCCGATGTTTGGAGCGGCGGCGATGAGCCTGTCGAGCTTCTGCGTTGTTACCAATGCCCTGCGGCTGAATCTGTGCAGGGTGTATGATCCTAAGCATGACAGAAAAGCAACATCAGATAGAAAAAACAAAACAGATAAACCAAATGAAAGATGAGGAAAAATCAATGACAAAGACAATGAATATCGAAGGAATGATGTGCGGCCACTGCGAGGCAAGAGTAAAGAAGGCACTCGAGGCGCTTGATGCAGTTAGTGAGGCTGTAGTAAGCCATGAGAGTGGAACTGCAGTAGTGACATTAAGCTCTGACATTTCCGATGAGAAATTAAAGGAGACTGTAGAGGCTGAGGACTACAAGGTTACATCAATTCAGTAATCAGTCAGACAGCATAACAATATGAAGAAATATATAGCATTGGTATTGGCTGCAGTGCTGGTGCTTGGGATTTTTACAGGATGTGGTAACAAGGGCAACAAGGAGACAGAATCACAGACGGATGAGAAAGCCACTGAGTCGGTGAATTCTGCAGAAAATAATACTGAGGACAGTACGCAAAGCAGTACAGAAAATCAGAATGTGGCTGACACAGAGCAGCTCACCACAGAAAACGGACAGGAGAGCTCAGTTCTTGCCTGTCCGTCAGTAAACGGTAAGCTGCATGTGGAGGGCAGCAAGCTCGTTGATCAAAATAACAACGAGGTGCAGCTTCGCGGAGTCAGCACACACGGTCTTGCGTGGTATCCACAGTATGTGACCAATGATTGCTTTGCCACGCTGAAAAAAGCTTTGGAGCAAACGTGGTGAGGCTCGCCATGTACACCTACGAAAGCGGTGGCTACTGCACAGATGGTGACAGGCAGCAGCTTGAGACACTTGTGCAAAACGGAGTGCAGTACGCGTTCAACAACGACATGTATGTCATCATCGACTGGCATGTGCTAAACGAGGGCAATCCAAACCGCTACAGTGATGTGGCAAAGACATTTTTTGCCAAAATGGCACAGCAGTATGCCTCATACAACAACGTGATTTACGAGATTTGTAATGAGCCGTGCAAAGGTGCGACCTGGGGAGATGTGAAGTTTTATGCCAGCGAGGTCATTCCGTCAATCAGAAGCTACGACAAGGATGCAGTCATACTGATAGGCACACCTAACTGGAGCCAGGATGTGGATGAGGCAGTCAAGGACCCTGTCACAGGCTATGATAATATCATGTATACACTGCATTTCTATGCCGAAACCCACAAGGAGGACTTGCAAAACAAGCTAAAATCGGCGGCAGACGCCGGACTGCCGATATTTGTATCAGAGTTTGGCATCTGCAGCGCCGACGGAAACGGTCAGGTGGACATAGATTCCGCAAACAGCTGGATCAGCCTGCTCGACAGTTACGGCATCAGCTATGTGTGCTGGAATCTGTCCAATAAGGACGAAAAATCAGCGCTTTTAACAGCTGCCTGCGATAAGACAAGCGGCTTTACCTATGAGGATCTAAGTGATGAGGGCAAGTGGCTGTACGGTGTGCTCACAAGTCATGTGACACAGGTCTTGAATTAACGAAAAGCCTCAGATGTACGGAAAACGGCGCACCTGGCAATGCAGGGATAGAAGCATCCATGCACTCAGCCGGCATGCACATGAGGCAGATGCAGATACTTCTCTCTGGTGGCAAGTCCGCCGCGGATATGGCGCTCGGACTTGTTGATATCGAGAATGTGACGCGCCTTTGCGGCAAGCTCCGGGTCAATGCGAAGCAGCCTGTCAGCATCCGTGATATCCTTGTGCACAGTGGATTTGCTGATGCCAAACTGCTTTGCAGCCTGACGCACCGTGGCATTGTTTTCAACTATGTAGTTGGCGATTTCCACCGCCCTTGTCTCAATATATGATTTCAAAAAATACTCCTGCATATTCTGTTGTTACAGTTTATGCAGGAGTATTTTTAATATTACACACAGGTTGTAATTCTATTTACGTTTTTCGTAAAATAAGAAAACGGTTTCTTAACCGCAGGAAAGCTGTATCTTAAGTGAATTAAGCGTATGCGGATGCGATGAGCTCAATACATTTATCGTATCCAAGCACAGAGCTGTTTAGCACCAGGTCATAATTTTTCCTGCTGCCCCACTCCTTGTCGGTAAAGTAGCGGTAATTTACAGAGCGCTTCTTATCGACATCCTTTAGCAGCTTTTTGACCTCGTCATCGCTTTTTGGTAGAGCTTTTTTATTCTTGCAGCCTTCTCAGGCTTATTTCCCTCTATAAAAACATTCAGCACATCATCCCTGTCAGAAAGAATGTAGTCTGCGCAACGTCCCACAATAACGCATGGCTCTTTTTGCGCAATATCCTTGATGAGCTTCTGCTGAATATTGAAAATCTGGTCGGAAAGAGAAACTCCTGTGATGTCGCGCCCCACAAATGCATATGAAAAAATACTTCCGGCAGGTGCATATTCGCCCTGGTTTGCGACAATCTGCTCAGAGATACCGAGCTCCTTTGCCACATGCTCAATTATTTTTTATCGTAAAACTCAATGCCGCATTTTTGAGCAATCTGCTCGCCGATAAAGCGACCGCCACTGCCAAACTCTCGGCTTATAGTGATTATTTTAAAACTCATGATGAAACCTCCCCGCTTATAAAAGTGTTTATAATTCATTATAACGTAATTGCACATAAAATCAAAACAGAAATTTAACAAAATCGCTTGCAGATAAGCACTCCGTAATCTATAATGACATAAGAAAACATGTTGCTTTTACGTAATCAATGAGATGGCAGCAGATAACATATGTTATGTTTTTGTTATTGTTTACACCACAGTGTGGCAAACAGCAATTACGTGATGTTTCAAAGATTATAAAACAGCAGCATAGCGAATAAACAATTAGGAGGAAAACATGGATCAGGAAAAGGTCATAGTCATAGACTTTGGTGGTCAGTACAATCAGCTTGTTGCGCGCCGTGTCCGCGAGTGCAACGTGTACTGTGAGATTTACTCATACAAAATAGACATTGAGAAAATCAAAGAAATGAATCCAAAGGGTATCATCCTTACAGGAGGTCCAAACAGCTGTTATGAAGAGAATTCACCATCATACCAGAAAGAGCTGTTTGAGCTGGGAATACCGGTGCTTGGCATCTGCTACGGTGCACAGCTTATGATGCATAAATTAGGCGGAAAGGTAATCACACCGGAGGTTGGAGAGTATGGAAAGACAGAAATCACATATTCTGCAAACGGCGTGATGTTCAAGGATCTGCCATCAGAATCAGTATGCTGGATGAGTCATTTCGACAGAATTGCAGAGGCTGCACCGGGCTTTGAGGTAGTTGCGCACACTGCAGACTGCCCAATAGCCGCAACACAGAATGTCGAGAAGAAATTATATGCAGTACAGTTCCATCCGGAGGTACTTCACACCAAGAACGGAACACAGATGATTTACAATTTCGTCCGTGGCGTATGTGGATGTGCAGGCACATGGAAGATGGATTCATTCGTTAAAAACACAATCGACGAAATCAGAGAGCAGGTCGGTGACGGTAAAGTGCTCCTTGCACTTTCAGGCGGAGTAGACTCATCAGTGCTCGCAGCACTCCTTGCCAAGGCAATCGGCAAGCAGCTCACCTGCGTATTCGTAGACCACGGACTTCTCCGCAAGAACGAGGGTGATGAGGTAGAGGGCGTATTCGGCAAAGGCGGTTCGTTCGACATCAACTTTGTCCGCGTCAATGCACAGGAGCGCTACTACAGCAAGCTTGCAGGCGTCACAGAGCCTGAGCGCAAGCGTAAAATCATCGGTGAGGAATTCATCCGTGTATTCGAGGAAGAAGCTAAGAAAATCGGAAAGGTTGACTTCCTTGCGCAGGGAACCATCTATCCGGACGTAGTGGAGAGTGGACTCGGCGGAGAATCTGCAGTCATCAAATCACACCACAACGTAGGAGGTCTCCCGGAGCATGTTGATTTCAAGGATATCGTGGAGCCACTCAGAAACCTCTTCAAGGACGAGGTACGCAAGGTCGGACTGGAGCTTGGATTACCTGACTATCTTGTATTCCGTCAGCCATTCCCAGGCCCAGGCCTTGGAATCCGTATCATCGGCGAAGTCACAGCCGAAAAGGTACGCATTGTCCAGGATGCAGACTGGATTTACAGAAGCGAAGTGGAAAAGGCAGCAAAAGAGTACAAAGAGGCCCACGGCGAGGAACCATCATGGATGCCAAACCAGTACTTTGCAGCCCTTACCAACATGCGTTCAGTAGGTGTCATGGGTGATGAGAGAACATATGATTATGCCGTTGCAGTCCGTGCAGTCCGCACCGTGGACTTCATGACAGCCGAAGCAGCCGAGATACCGTTTGAGGTACTTCAGACAGTGATGAGCAGAATTATAAATGAGGTAAAGGGAGTCAATAGAGTATTCTACGATTTGACCAGTAAGCCACCGGGAACTATTGAGTTTGAGTAGCTTGAAAAATCGCGGAAAAGCCCATAAATAAAGGCTTTGCGGGGTGTCGAAAAGACCAAATGGAGTGCAAATGGAGTTTAAAAATTATTTTTTTCTCTTGTTTATATTCCAGATTCACCTGCAAATTTCGTGAAATCGGTTATTCTCATAAAATAAAATTAGAGTAAATATGAAGAACAGTTTGTTTTGATTGAAGTGATTTTCGTCAAGGCAGACTGTTTTTTTGTTGCCTGCATTTAGAAAACAGATACCACAGAAAGGTTCTTTACTTTCGATGAGCTTAAACTCCATGACACAGTAATCACACTGATGGAGAATTAAAAAACAAGAAAATTTGATAAATTTCGGAAAATGATGTCCGATTTTGCATCTGCCAGTACAGAGTATATGAAGAGATAAATATTCAAAACACAGGAGGTACTGATTATGCAGAATAAATTATTTTTAAAGGCAGCCGATATATGTGAACTTCTGGAAGTAAAACAGACATCGGCTTATGAAATCATCGGAAATCTGAACAAGGAACTGGAAGAACAGGGCTACCTGACGCTTAGAGGAAAAGTTCCGACAAAGTATTTTGTGAAGCGTTTCTACGGAGTAGAAGATACTTGTGAGATTCCACAGGAAGAGGGAAAGGAATGGTTTCATGCGTAAGAGAAAAATGTATTTATCAGTGGAAGACATTGCAGAACTCTTTGGATTATCAGTTTCGTTTGCTTACCGGGTAGTGGAAAGAATGAATGCCGATCTGGCAAGCAAGAACTATTATGTGATTCTCGGTCGGGTGCCAACCCGCTATGTAGAGGACAAGATCTATGGTCTGGAACATGTTGAGCAGTATTTGAAGGAGGATAAAGCGGTATGAGTATGATGCAGGAAAAAATGTATATGGATGTGGATGATGTGTGTGCAATTCTTGGAGTTTCAAAAACTTATGCATATAGTCTGATGCGAGAATACAACAAAGAATTGAAGGCAAAAGGCTATATTGTAGTAGCTGGAAAAATCTCTACGAAATTCCTGGCAGAAAAGATTTATGGCATGAAAGTCGAGGATTAGCAATGGGGGTTTACAAAGAAGGAAAAAACTGGAAAGTACAGGTCTATTACAAAGACTGGCAGGGAAATCGGAAAAGAAAACAGAAAAGAGGATTCAGGACCAAGGGTGAAGCTAAGGAATGGGAAAGAGATTTCCTGCAACAGCAGAGCCAGGGTGTGGATATTGAATTTGGAAATTTTCTGGAGATTTATTACAAAGATATGGATGTCCGTCTCAGAGAAAACACTATGTACACGAAGCGATATATTATTGACCTGAAAATCAAGCCTTATTTTGAAAAGAAGATTCTCAGTGAAATTACGGTGGCAGACGTCCGTGCATGGCAGAATGAGTTGCTGACGTATAAGGATAAGAATGGAAAAGGATATTCTCCTACTTATCTGAAAACAGTGAACTGCCAGCTGACTGCAATCTTCAATTATGCAATGCGGTATTATAACCTGCAGGATAATCCCTGCAGGAAGGCAGGAGCGATTGGCAAGAGTAAAGGAGAACCGAAGGACTTCTGGATGCAGGAAGAGTTCAATGCTTTTCTGGAGACAGTAAGTGATAAGCCGGAGACAAGAATGGCGTTTCTTTTGTTGTACTGGACCGGAATGCGTATCGGTGAATTGCTTGCACTTACTTATAATGACATCAATCTTGAAGAGAAAACCATATCAATCAATAAATCTTATCAGAGACTGAAAGGAAAGGATATGATCACGCAGCCGAAAACTCCAAAGAGTATCCGTGTGATTACGATGCCGGATTTTCTTGCAGAGGAATTTCGGGAGTATTGCAGTCATTTGTATGGAATTATGAAAAAGGAAAGACTTTTTCGGTTTACCAAATCGCATATGGAACATTGTATGGCTACCGGAATCGAGCGGTCTGGTGTAAAGCGGATACGACTTCATGATCTCCGCCATTCCCATGCCAGTATGCTGGTTGATATGGGGGTGGCTCCATTGGAGATTGCAGAACGCCTTGGACATGAAAAGGTGGAAACCACGTTGAACACTTATTCACATCTGTATCCGTCTACACAGAGTAAATTAGCAGGTTTGCTAGATAAGAAACATGAGGAAGAGGAGGAATAAGCGATGGCTGGTGACAGACATGGAAAACACAACACAACGACCATTTCTTTTCGGGTGAATTCTTATGAAAAAGCAACAATTGAAGAACGAGTGAAAGTGAGCGGAATGAAAAAACAGGATTATATCGTCCGATCATGCATTTACAATCATGTATGTGTTGTTGGAAAGAAAGAAACAATTGAGATTATCCGGTCAGAAATGAAGGAAGTGAGTTTGGTTTTGGAGGATGTGGCAAAAGATTTGAAGTCTGAAAAACCAGTTATTTCAGAACCGGTTCTTGATAGTATGACAGAACGGTATCTTGCATTTTTGGAAGCAGCATTATGGATGCTGAAAGGTTCAAGTTATTTATGGGAGGATAAAAAGGATGGAAGAGAAAGTAATGAAGGATTGTAAAGTGCTGGCATTGTGTTCACAAAAAGGCGGGGTTGGCAAGACAACAAGTTGCGTGAATCTGGCAGTCGGACTTGCAAAAGCAGGGAAGAAAGTGCTTGTGATTGACAATGATCCGCAGGGAAGTATGACAGCAAGTCTTGGGTATCATAACCCAGATGAATTACCAATCACACTGGCTACTATTCTGACAAAGATTGTAGAAGATGAACTATTTGAAAATACACTGGGAATTTTACATCACCAGGAAGGAATTGATTTGATTCCGGCAAACATCGAACTCTCTGGAATGGAAGTTTCACTTGTAAATATTATGAGCAGGGAACTTGTCTTAAAACAATATATAGAAAGAATGAGAGAAGAATACGACTATATATTGATTGACTGTATGCCATCACTTGGAATGCTGACGATCAATGCACTTGCCAGTGTCGATGCAGTTATTATACCTGTCCAGGCGGCTTATCTTCCTGTAAAGGGTCTAGAACAGCTGATACGGACGATAGGAAAGGTGCGAAGACAGCTTAACAAACAACTGAAAATTGGAGGTATATTGATCACAATGGTGGATAACCGAACGAACTATGCAAGAGATATATCTGATCTGATTTTTGATACATATGGAAACCAGATTAAGATTTTTCCACAGAGTATTCCATTTTCAGTACGAGCAGCTGAAATCAGTGCGGAAGGAATCAGCATATTTGAGCATGATCCAAAAGGAAAAGTAGCGGCTGCATATTGGCAGATGACACAGGAGGTGCTTTTGGATGAAAGGTAGAAGTGCATCGAAGATAAAACTGACATCTTATGATGAATTACTTGGAGGAGGAGAAGAAACGAACGATATCCAGCAGGTTTCACTTGAGCATTTACATTCTTTCGAGAACCATCCATTTCAAGTAAATGATGATGAGGCAATGGCGGAACTGGTGGAAAGTGTGAAAGAAGAGGGAATTCTTACAGCATTACTGGTACGACCGCTGGGTGATGGTGAATATGAAATCATCGCCGGTCACAGAAGGAGACATGCGGCACAACTTGCTGGTCTTAAAGAGGTTCCGGTTATTATCAGAAATATGGATCAAGATACAGCTGTCCGTGCGATGGTAGACAGCAATCTGCAGAGACCTAATATACTCCCAAGTGAAAAGGCATTTGCTTACCGTATGAAGATGGAAGCAATGAATCATCAGGGAACATCAGGCGGTATCAGTGCGAAAGACATTGGAAAGAACGCAAATGACAGTGCAAGGCAGGTGTATCGCTATATCCGGCTTACTTATCTGATGAATGACCTATTAAACGCAGTAGATCGTGATGTGATCGGATTGCAGGTAGGTGTAGAGCTTTCCTACCTTACGGTTCCAGAACAGGAGATGGTGGAGGAAGTGCATGAGAGTACCGGAAAATATCCAAGTCTGGAACAGGCAAAAAAAATAAGGCAACATCGAGAAGAAAAAACGCTGACAAAAGAGATTGTGCGGCTCCTGGTTATAGGAGAGCGTAAAAAGAAAACAACGGTAACATTAAAACAGGATGAAATTAAGAAGTATTTTCCTCCAGAGTATGATGAACAGAAGATACGGACTGTTATATGTCAGCTTTTGGAGGAATGGAGCAATCAGAATCATTGATAAGTACGAAGGGAGGGATGTGTCATGAGTATAAGAGCAACATTCCATTATTTTCAAGGAATGGAATGCGATATGTACAGTTTTTATCGTATTCCCAAACTGCTGTTTACAAGTGAATATTTTAAAAATCTCTCCTGCGAAGCAAAGGTGCTGTACGGACTGATGTTAGACCGGATGTCACTGTCCATCAAGAACCGGTGGTTTGATGAAGAGGACAGGGCATATATTTTCTTTTCGGTGGAAGAGATTATGGAAATGCTTAACTGTGGCAGGAATAAGGCTGTGAATTGTCTAAAAGAGCTGGATCAGGAAAAAGGGATTGGATTGATTGAGAAGAGGCGAATCGGACTTGGAAAAACAAATGTTATTTACGTGAAAAATTTCAGCCTGACAGAATATCCAGATGAGCCAGCAATCTTTGATTCGGAAGAAACACCGGAAAATGTAGCAGAGAGAAAAGAAAATACAGAGACAGAAATAGAAGAATATGCGAAAAAAGAGCCGGAAAAGCCCGTAAATACACAGAAGTTTGAAAAACAAACTTCAGGAAGTTTGAAAAATAAACTTCAAGAAGTTTCAAAACAAACTTCAAGGAGTTTGAAAACAAACTTCAAGAAGTTTAGAAAACAAACTTCAAGAAGTTTCAAAAACAAACTGTAATAATACTGAATATAATTATACTGAATTTAGTGAGAATGAATCTTATCAATATCTATCTGAACAAGAGAAAGGGAGAGATAGGATACAGGAGAGAAATGAGTATCGACAGTTAATTCATGATAATATCGAATATGAGATCCTTTGTCAGAGCTATGGAACTGGACGAGTAGAAGAGCTGGTAGAGCTGATGCTGGATGCAATATGTTCGACAAAGACATATCAACAGATCAATGGGGAAGCTGTGCCTACACAAGTGGTCAAGAGCCGTTTGCTCAAAGTCGGGTATGAACACATCCAGTATGTGTTTTTCAGTCTTGACAGGAGTACAAGCAAAGTGAAGAATATCCGGCAGTATATGCTGACGGTATTGTATAACGCTCCTGCAACAATCAATCAGTTTTATGATGCTGAAGTTCGACATGACATGTACTGGGGGAAGGATATTCCAGACAGGTAAGAACTTTGTGCCACTGGGCACGAAGTTTAAAAAGAGATAGTCATATCTGGCAGATATGCTAAAATAACCTTGTGTCCACTGGGCACAAAGTAGGAGGAAGAATTATGTTGAGATTTATGATAAAACTGCCATTTCGAATTATTGCAGCTCCTGTTTGGCTGGTACTTGCAGCGGTGAATATTGTGCTGGTGTTCCTGGTTGGGTTATCTGCTGGATTCTGCTATCTGATAGCCGGAATCTCTGTTGTGACAGAAGTTTTGAGTATTGGGTTTGGAATCAGTACGGACTGGACAATGAAATCAGCGATTATTACGACAGTAGTGTTTGTTCTACTCCCACATATCGGTATGGGGATAGTTGCAGTAATTGAAGTTGTGAAATGTGGATTACAGGAATTTATTTTTGGATGATTGTGGAAAATATAGTGGCGCTATATGGAAAGGCAGAAATAAACAATGGAAGAATTATATAAAGTGATGGATGATTTGCTTGAGGTGGAATTTCAGATGAAAGCAGGGATGGATATTCTGAAAGAACTGGAAGAGTTTTATATGCTGGAAAAAGAAACCGAAAAATCGGATGCTAGAAAAGTAGCTGTGCTGATGAAAGGATATCTGCAGTCGATGAAGTCAAATATTCGAGAAATCATTCGTTATATTGATGATACAACACTTGAGAAATCAAACGAGGAAAAGAAAGACAAACAGGAATCTGCGAGTACCATATCAAAGGAAGTGCAGGAATTTGTAAATCTGACAATTACAGAGCATATGGGGAAAGCATATTCAGAATGGAAGTTAAAGCAGGATAAAGAGCCAGTAAGTGAGATTGATAAGAAATACCAGAAATTACTGGAAACGTTATCCCAAGAACAGGAAGAAGTGATTACGGAATACTGTAATGCAATTTTTAGCAGTGGAGCAGAAACAGAAGAATTTTTCTATCGACGCTAACTTGAAAAAGTAAATTCCAGTGCAGAAGTAAATTCCACACTCATTTAAAAGTTCTTGATTTTCTAAGAGTTTTGTAAGCTCAAAACGCTTATTTCTGTTATAATAGGAGTAACTTCTTGGAAAAAACTGATTTGATGGTATGACAAACGGACCACTGGAAGGTAGTGTGCGAGACTAAATTCCACCGGTCATGTGAGGAAAATGTGAAAGTTTAATTTCCAGTCCGACAGCAGATTTCTAAGTGGTTGTTAATGGTTGAAGCGAATCAGCTTAGGCGTTAGATTGACCAAATCAGGGTCAATGCGCTTAAGCTGAAATGCGTTTAGGGTTTCTTTTCCGAGTGTCTCTAATGCGGCGTCATAAGGCGTGCTTCCATTAAGACTTTCCCTTGGAGTGGAGTTGATGTGATTCACGATTAGATT
>ENA-OQIM01000649-OQIM01000649.1-human-gut-metagenome-genome-assembly--contig:-NODE-649-length-12965-cov-2.533806_pt1 | contig 12965 bp, 16 predicted proteins | sample MGYA00242579_ERZ504744 | MGnify/ENA primary metagenome ERZ504744 (study PRJEB26092, sample SAMD00036441) | human gut metagenome | host: Homo sapiens | study: EMG produced TPA metagenomics assembly of...
TCCGTTCTCAGTAACTTAGCCAAAATTCATTCCAGATTGCCTGTGGCAATGGAATTTTGGCTTGTATGTCATTTCCCGACAATTTTTGCATACATCTCCGGTCTGCGGTCTCTGAAAAGTCCCCAGTTCAGTCTGTCTGCCTTTAATGCATCCAAATCAAAAGTGCTTACAAGCACCCCCTCTTCCCCTCCGGGCAGTTCTGCGCAGAGAGCACCTGTGTTATCTGTAATAAAAGAGGAACCGTAAAAATTAAGAGCAGATTTCTGCATTCCGTTTTCCGGACATGGCTCTACTGTTTCCTCACCGATTCTGTTGGCAGCGATCACAGGGATCAGATTGGAGGCAGCGTGTCCCTGCATACATCTTCTCCAGTGTTCCATGCTGTCACATTCCAGGATGGGCTCACTTCCGATGGCAGTGGGATAAAAGAGAAGCTCTGCTCCCTGCAACGCCATACATCTTGCTGTTTCCGGGAACCACTGATCCCAGCAGATTCCAACTCCGATGGTTCCAAATCTGGTATCAAAAACCTTAAAGCCGGTGTCTCCCGGTGTGAAATAGAATTTTTCCTGATAATAATGATCATCCGGAATATGTGTTTTTCGATAAATGCCTAGATTCTTCCCATCTGCATCCAGAACCGCAACGCTGTTATAAGTATTATTGACCTCTTTTTCATAAAAGCTGACCGGGATCACAATCCCCAGCTCTGCCGCTACTCTGCTGAAATGACGCACTGCAGGGTTTTCCTCTGCAGTCTGCGCATATTCATAATACTCATATCTGCGCTCCTGGCAGAAATAGGGCCGTTCAAAAAGCTCCGGAAGAAGAACAATCTCAGCTCCCTTTGCTGCTGCCTGACGCACCAGTTCCTCTGCATGGGCAATATTTTTCTCCACACTTTTACTGCATTTCATCTGAACTGCTGCCACTGTTACATTTCTCATCCTGTCTGTTCCTCCTGCTCCTGTTTACATAAGTAAGTTTTTTCATAACTTTCAGGTAATAACCTCAAACACATGACTCTCAAAGTTTTCTGCATCAGGGTCAGATATTTTTTCCGGGAATCTGCTGGGTGATACAGTGAATATTTCCACCGCCAACAATGATGGCTCTGGCATCAATGGGATAAATCCTTCTTTCAGGAAAACACTTCTGCAGAATCTCCACTGCCTTTTGTCATTTCATCCCCAATTGTGGAAGGATGATCCCTCCATTGGAAATATAGAAATTCACGTAACTGGCAGCCATCCGTTCTCCTGCTTCCCGTTCGTCTTCTCCCTCTTCAAACACAAAGCCATCCACATCTTCCTGGGTAAGGCAGACCGGTTTCTGAGGAATCGGAAGCTTATGAATCTTAAATTTTCTGCCCTTTGCATCTGTTTCCTGTTCCAGCACCTTCAGATCAGCCAAAGACATGGCATACTGCGGATCTGTCTCATCCTCTGTCCATGCAAGCACAACCTCTCCGGGCCTTACAAAAGCGCACACGTTATCCACATGCTCATTGGTTTCATCCTGATAGATTCCACATGGAAGCCAGATAATCTTGTGGACACCGAGCCAGTACTTCAACTGTTCCTCTATCTGTTCCCTGCTCATCTGAGGATTGCGTCCCTGACTCAGAAGACAGGCCTCTGTAACGATCAGAGTCCCCTCTCCGTCAGAATGGATGGAACCGCCCTCCAGCACAAAAGGTCTGGCATCCAGACATGGACAACCGAGAGTCCTGCAGATAAAGGCAGCCACCCTGTCATCCTTTTCCCAGTTCCGGTAAAGCCCGTCAAAGGTACCTCCCCAGGCATTGAACTGCCAGTCAACTCCACAGACCGCCCCTTTCTCATCCAGAACCATGGTTGCTCCCACATCTCTGGCCCAGGCGTCATCTGTCTCGCATTCCAGCAAAGTCACACCGGAAACATTCCCAAGCTGATTCTTTGCATTCTCCATCTGAGCTTTGGAAACCAGCATATACACCTTTTCGCTCACTCCAATAGCCTCTGCAACTTTCACAAATGCTTTCTGTGCTTCCCTTGCCCCATAATTCCAGGAACCGGGACGTTCCGGCCAGATCATCACACATCCCTCATGAGGCTCAAATTCTCCGGGCATACGATATTTTGTTCTGTTCTTCTCTGTAACTTCCATGTCTGTCTCCTTTTCTTTGATAGCCCGGCAGATATCAGGAAAGCCGGCTCTTAAAGTCTTCGTATCCGAAATGTCTGATAACCTCACACTCTCCGTCCTCATGCATAACCGCAATATCCGGCAGCGGCATACCGTTAAATGTATTATTCTTCACCATAGAATAAATCGCCATATCCATAAAATACAGCTTGTCCCCGATCCGGATCTCTCTGTCAAAGGAATAATCTCCGATCACATCTCCTGCCAGACAGGTGCAGGAAGATAAGCGGTAGGTATATGCCTTCTCCCCTGCTTCCCCGCTGTCCTTAAGAGGCGGACGATAGGGCATCTCCAGCACATCCGGCATATGGCAGGCTGCAGAAGCATCCAAAATCAGCGTTCTGATCTCATTTTCCACAATGTCCATAACCTCTGTCACCAGATATCCGGCATTCAGGCAACAGCCTCCCCGGGCTCCAGATAAATATCCAGATCATAGGTTTCCTTCATATGCTGAATACATTTTTCCAGGAGCTTTACATCATAATCCTCTCTGGTAATATGATGTCCGCCGCCCATATTCAGCCAGGAAACCTCAGACAGAAATTCTCCAAACTTCTCCTCTACCGCCTGCAATGTTTTCTCCAGGTCATCCGCATTCTGTTCGCAGAGCGTATGAAAATGCAGTCCGTCGATCCATTTCAGACATTCCCCGTCAAAGTTCTCTCTGGTAACCCCCAGCCTGGAACCCGGCGCACAGGGATCATAGATCGCATGATCCCCCTGAGTGGAGCATTCCGGATTAATACGGAGTCCCAGACTGGCTCCGGTACACACTTCTTTAAATTTCTTCAGCTGTGCTGTGGAATTAAAGATAATATGGTCACAGATACGATCCAGTTCCTCTATATCTTCTGTACGGTAAGCAGGGGAAAAAACATGATTCTCTTTCCCCATCTCTTCATATCCAAGCCTTGCCTCAAACAGACCGCTGGCAGTGGTACCTGCCAGATATTTTCCGATCATGGGATACAGAGCAAAGCCGGAAAACGCTTTCTGCGCCAGAAGGATCTTACACCCGGTATCCTCCTGGACTTTTTTCAAAATCTCCAGATTCTCCCGCATCTTCTTCTCATCGATCACATAGCAGGGAGTTTGCAGTTGATCAATCTTCATTGGCTTTCCAGACCTTTACCAGTTCAGGATCTTCGCAGACTTCCATGGAAGTCCCCATTTGTTCAGTGCTTCCATATATGATCCGGATCAAATTCTTCCACATTAAATACACCCGGCTTCTTCCACTGTCCGGTCACTACCATCATGGAACCGATCATAGCCGGAACACCTGTTGTATAGGAGATTGCCTGGGATTCCACCTCTTTATAGCATTCCTGATGATCACATACATTATAAATATAAATACTTTTCTCTTTTCCGTCCTTAACACCTGTGAAAATACAGCCGATATTTGTTTTACCCACTGTTCTCGGACCCAGAGATGCAGGATCCGGCAGAAGAGCTTTCAAAAACTGGATCGGCACGATCTCCTGTCCGTTAAATTCCACAGGTGCGGTGGAAAGCATTCCTACATTTTCCAGACATTTCATATGTGTCAGATAGCTCTGTCCGAATGTCATAAAGAAACGGATTCTCTGTACTCCCGGAATATTCTTTGCCAGTGATTCAATCTCTTCATGATGAAGAAGATACATATCCTTTTTTCCTACCTCAGGAAAATCATAGACAGATTTAAATTCCATAGGCTCTGTTTCTACCCAATGTCCGTCTTCCCAGTAGGAACCATTTGCGGAAACCTCTCGAAGATTGATCTCCGGGTTAAAGTTTGTGGCAAAAGGATATCCATGATCACCGCCGTTACAGTCCAGAATATCAATGGTATGGATTTCATCAAAATAATGCTTCAGGGCATAAGCACTGAATACACTGGTAACCCCCGGGTCAAAACCGGTTCCCAGAAGAGCAGTCAGTCCTGCTTCCTTAAATTTCTCATCATAAGCCACTGCCAGGAATAATCGAAATATGCAGTAAAGCCTTTTTCTTTACATCTCTTTTCATAGATTGCACGCCATGTGGGATCTTCTGTATCCTCTGCTTCATAATTGGCAGTATCAATATAATCCGCACCGGCTTCCAGACATGCATCCATGATGGTAAGATCCTGATATGGAAGTGCCACATTCAGGACAGCATCCGGCTTATAGGCTCTGATCAATTCTGCGACCTCTGCTGCATTATCCGCATCTATCTTTGCTGTCTCAATTTTTGTCTTCGTTGTACTTTCAATCTTCTCTTTGAGTGCATCGCATTTTTCCTTTGTCCTGCTTGCGATCATAATCTCTGTAAAAACATCGCTGTTCTGACAGCATTTGCGAATTGCCACTGAAGCTACCCCACCACATCCGATTACCAATAATCTGCTCATAAACTGTTTTCCTCCTCTTCCAGTAAATCTTCTACATATTTTGGAAGCATAAATGCTCCTCTGTGAAGGTTTGTTGTATAATACCATGTTTCTATATTAAGATTATCAAACCTCTCCGGCCTGAAATCTTCCAGTGGATGATATTTCTTTGATGCAAATCCAAAAAGCCAGTATCCCGAGGGACAGGTAGGGATATGTGCCTGATAAACCTGCTCACCGGAAATGACCGGAAAACCTTTCTGTGCATCTTTCTGCATTCCACCTCATCCTCATCATAAAAAGGACTTCCATGCTGATAAACCATGATTCCGTCATCTCTGAGAGCCTTATAACAGCTTCCGTAGAATTCCTTTGTAAAAAGTCCCTCTGTATGTCCCAGCGGATCTGTGGAATCATTGATGATCAGGTCATATCTGGCCTTTTTATTCCGCAGGAACCGAAGGCCGTCTTCATAATAAATGTTGACTCTCTCATCCTTCAGTCCCTGGGCAATATCCGGAAACATCTCCGCACATACATCCACAAACATTTTATCGGATTCCACCACATCAATGCTCTCAATCTGTGGATAATGGATCAGTTCTCTGGCAACTCCACCGTCACCGCCGCCGATGATCAGAACATTTTTTACATTGGGATGTACTGTCATTGGCACATGCGTAACCATCTCATCATAAATAAATTCATCTTTATCAGAGAATACAATCTCACCGTCCAGAGCCACAAATCTCCCAAATTCTTCAGACTCAAACACATCGATTCTCTGAAATTCACTTTCCCCTGAAAATAACTGTCGGTTAATCCGGACAGAAAGCTTTACATTTCCTGTATGGAACTCGGAATACCATAATTCCATGATCAGATACCCCCTTTCAGGACCTGAAGATGTTCTACCTTCGGATCCTCCATTCCCTGCATGGAACAGCCTTTGTCTCTTGCATAAAGAATGTATTCTACAATTTCCTGTGTCACCATTTCCCCAGGAGCAAGAATCGGGATTCCCGGAGGATAACACATAACAAATTCACCGCTGATCCTGCCTGCCGCCTGTTCCATGGGCAGAGATTCTTTCTCCGCATAAAATGCCTGCTGTGGAGACGCCACCACTGCAGGTGCGATATATTCCCCGGAAAGCATACCTGTGCTGTCCTTCTTATACAGACGTTCAATATCAGCCAATGCCCCTACCAGTCTCTCAATATCCTGAAGCCTGTCTCCGATGGAAATGTAAGCCAGAATATTACAGATATCTCCAAACTCGATCTGAATATCATATTCATCTCTGAGAAGATCATAAACTTCAATACCTGCCAGCCCATTTCCCAGTGTATAAATGGAGAGTTTTGTAACATCAAAATCAAAAACACTGGTTCCATTGATCAGATCCATACCATATGCATAATAACCGCCGATCTCATTGATCTCCTCTCTGGCATACTGCGCCATCCCTGCAACCTTTTCAAAGGATTCCTCTCCCCTGAGTGCCAGATTTCTTCTGGAGATATCCAGACTGGACAACAGAAGATAAGAAGCGCTTGTGGTCTGAGTCAGATTGATGATCTGGCGCACTTTCTCTGCATTCATACTCTTATTCAAAAGCAGCAGCGAACTCTGTGTCAGACTTCCGCCGGATTTGTGCATGGAACTGCCGCCATGTCAGCACCTGCCGCCATTCCGGATACAGGAAGGTTTCTGCCGAAATAAAGATGGGTTCCATGAGCTCATCTGCCAGCACCTTCATTCCTCTTGCATGAGCCTTCTTTACGATAGTCCGCAGATCCGAACAGATTCCATAATAGGTAGGGTTATTTACAAGAACTGCCACCGCATCCGGATTCTCATCCATAGCCTTCTCCACCTGACTGACTTCCATGCCAAGGGAAATGCCCAGCTGCGCATTCACCTCCGGGTTTACATAAACCGGAATTGCACCGCACAGTACCAGGGCATTGATGGCACTTTTATGTACATTTCGCGGCAGAATGATCTTGTCCCCTGCCTTACAGACAGAAGATCATACTCTGCACTGCAGATGTGGTTCCTCCTACCATCAGAAATGCATGCGCTGCGCCAAAAGCATCTGCTGCAAGCTCCTCCGCTTCTCTGATCACCGAAACCGGATGGCAGAGATTGTCCAGCGGCTTCATAGAATTAACATCCAGCCCCACACATTTCTCTCCCAGAAGCTGTGCAAGCTCCGGATTTCCTCTTCCTCTTTTATGTCCCGGCACATCAAAGGGAACGACTCTCTTCTTTCGGAAACGTTCCAGTGCTTCATATATGGGCGCATGCTGTTGTCTTTCATAATCCATTTGACATGTTCCTCTTTTCCTGTCGTCATGTACCGGCAAATACAGTTCTATCATTCAGCAATTGTATACTGCCTCAAACCGGCACAATGATTCAATTATTTCTCTATATATTCAAGTCGAACGCATGTGAGACACATCCTGCAAAGCGTTTATCTCCAACCATATCCTTTATATTTGCTATATCTGCACAAAAAAAGAAGCAGATAAGTTCATTCACCATCTGCTTCTCTCATGATCTATAGAATTTCTCAGGCTCTGTCTCTTTATATACTGACCGGATTTCCCGTATAAATCCGTCTGTATCCTGTGCCTGTTCCCGTATTCTGAAATATTCATGACTGCTGTCTCTTCAATCGCTGGCAAATATATGCTATGCTCTTATTGACCGTTTCACAAGATGATGTGTGCTTACGCACTGATTATTATAAAGTAATCAACTTATAAAATTTGAGCTTCTAACTCAATCAATAATGTGGTGTCTCCCACCCGGCAACTGCCCCGCCTGTCCGTATGGCTTAACATTCAGAAACTGTCTCTGAATGTGAGCAAATATTTGCATGAAAACGATAGTGTCTTTTCATACTAAAGATGAGAATAACATATCTTCTGAACTGTTGTCAATTCCATTTTCCATATTTTGCACTAGAGCGTGTCTGAAAAAGGCTTTCTGCAAGATGTGCGTCACAATTTTGTGGGATATTTTGCCCGGATGAGGGCGCGTAGCGGGCTACGGCAACTGAATTCGGGTGAAATATCCCGCAAAGTGGGGGCGTGCAGATTGCGGGAATGATTTTTCAGACACGCTCTAGCTTTACCCGCTTTTTATATTTTCTTCATTTATCAGGGAAAACTATGTCTATTTTTTAACAATTTCTTTCCTTGAGAAAACGTATTTTCTTTCATTACCAGGGATTACGATTCTCTTCTCTTATCAATTTGCACAACTTTTATCCAGTTTACTCACATTTTTTGACGTTTCAACAAAAAATTTTCTTGACATTTTTTTCTCAAAATGATATATTGTATTCATCAATTGAAAGAACCTTCGAGTACTGACGGAAAGAGTGGAGTGCAAACCACGTGGAGTCGGAGGTTTGTGGGAGCCGACCGTCTGGGCAGTATTTGAAATATTCAGATACTGGCCTTTTTTTATAACTTTCAGGGCAGAAATCAGGAATACCAGGCAGACCGGCCAATACTTCTTTCAATTAATAATTGTTGCTGATCGCGGAGTGAACAGCAACAGAAGTTTTTCATGTTATGCGGAAACGAAAGGAGAAAAACAATTATGGGATTCAAATCAGACATTGAAATTGCACAGGAATGCGAAATGCTTCCAATTACTCAGATCGCAGAGAAAGCAGGTATTGACGACAAATATCTGGAGCAGTACGGAAAATACAAAGCAAAAATCGACTACAATCTTCTGAAAGAAAGTGATAAGAAGGATGGAAAATTAATCCTCGTTACAGCTATCAACCAACTCCAGCAGGAGAAGGTAAAACTACTACTACTGTAGGTCTTGCAGATGGTATGCAGAGACTTGGCAAGAGTGTTATGGTAGCTCTTCGTGAGCCATCCTTAGGACCGGTATTCGGTGTAAAAGGTGGTGCAGCAGGCGGCGGATATGCACAGGTTGTTCCTATGGAAGATATTAACCTTCACTTCACAGGTGACTTCCATGCCATTGGCGCAGCTAACAACTTACTGGCAGCTATGATCGATAACCATATCTTCCAGGGCAATGCATTAAACATCGACCCACGTAAGATCACATGGAGAAGATGTGTAGATATGAACGACCGTCAGCTTCGTAACGTAGTAGATGGTCTTGGCGGAAAGACAAACGGTATGCCTCGTGAAGACGGATACGACATCACAGTTGCATCTGAAATCATGGCAGTTCTCTGTCTTGCAAGCGACATCAAAGACCTGAAAGAAAGATTATCCAAGATCATCATCGGATATACATACGGAAAAGTTTCCGAGCAGAAACCTGTAACAGCAGGTGACCTTCACGCAGAAGGCGCTATGACAGCCCTGTTAAAAGATGCTCTGAAACCAAACCTTGTACAGACTCTGGAACACGTTCCTGCAATCGTACATGGCGGACCATTCGCAAACATCGCTCATGGATGTAACTCTGTAACAGCTACAAAGATGGCTATGAAGCTTGCTGATTATGCAATCACAGAAGCTGGTTTCGGTGCTGACCTTGGTGCTGAGAAATTCCTTGATATCAAATGCCGTATGGCTGGTTTAAAACCAAGCGCAGTTGTAATCGTAGCTACAGTACGTGCCCTGAAATACAACGGCGGCGTTGCTAAAGCTGACCTTAACAATGAAAACCTGGAAGCTCTTGAAAAAGGTATCCCGAACCTGTTAAAACACGTTTCCAACATCAAAAACGTATACAAACTTCCATGTGTTGTTGCTATCAACGCATTCCCTACAGATACAAAAGCAGAGCTTGACTTTGTAGAAGCTAAATGTAAAGAACTGGGCGTTAACGTTGCTCTTTCTGAAGTGTGGGCAAAAGGCGGCGAAGGCGGAATCAAACTTGCAGAAGAAGTTATCCGTCTTGTTGAAGAACCAAACGACTTCTCCTATGCATATGAACTGGAAGGTTCTATCGAAGACAAACTGAACCAGATCGTTCAGAAAGTATATGGCGGTAAGAAAGTAGTTCTGACAGCTAACGCTCAGAAACAGGCGAAACAGTTAGAAGCTCTTGGCTTTGGCAACTGCCCGATCTGTGTAGCTAAGACACAGTACAGCTTAACAGATGACCAGACTAAACTGGGTGCTCCTACTGACTTCGAAGTTACAGTACGTAACCTGAAGATTTCCGCTGGTGCAGGATTCATCGTAGCTCTTACAGGCGAGATCATGACAATGCCAGGTCTTCCTAAAGTTCCGGCTGCTGAGAGAATCGACGTAGACGAGACAGGTAAGATCACAGGTCTGTTCTAATCCGGTTGAAATCAATCGAATAATTCAAAAATATAAAAATCATATTTATATATGATATGTGTCCAGACGATTTTACAGGCGGGAAGATTTTCCCGCCTGTTTTTTTCTTTATTTTTTTATAAGATAATCTTTTCCGGAATACCAGGTTCCGTCATATGGATCGGATCCAGAATGCGATTAAGTTCATCCTCGTCCATAAGCTTTTCTTTCAGAATCAGACTTCTTACAGATTCGCCTGTCTTAATTGCCTTTTTTGCAATATCCGCAGCCTTCTGATATCCAAGATGGGGGCTGATTGCAGTGATAATACCTACACTGTTTTCTACCAGATAACGGCATCTTTCTTCATTTGCCGTAATTCCTACAATACAATTATCTACCAATGTCTGGACTGCATAGCCAAGAGTATCGATAGACTGAAACATGCAATAGAAAATAATCGGCTCAAACGCATTTAATTCCAGCTGACCAGCCTCTGCAGCCATGGTAATGGTAACATCATTACCAATAATATTAAAAGCAACCTGATTCACTACTTCAGGAATAACCGGATTAACTTTACCTGGCATAATAGAGGAACCATTCTGTTTTGCCGGAAGATTAATCTCCCCAAAACCAGTACGTGGACCGGAGGACATCAGACGGAGATCATTTGACATTTTGGAAAGAGTTACCGCACATGCTTTCACAGCACCGGAAACAGCTACAAATGGATCCAGATTCTGAGTGGAATCAATCAGATCAAAAGCCTGTATAAAGTCCATTCCCGATATTTCAGTGAGATTTGGAACAATTCTTCTCAGATAGCCTCATCTGCATTAATTCCTGTTCCAATAGCAGTACCTCCCATATTAAGAGTCCGCATTTCATCCATTGCTTTATCCATTCTGTGGATATCACGCATGATTGCTACCGAATATGCCTTAAATTCCTGTCCCAGACGAATTGGTACTGCATCCTGCATCTGTGTACGCCCCATTTTTATTATGTGATCAAACTCTGTAGCTTTTTCATTAAGAGCATCATAGAGGCGAAGAAGCTGTTTTTTCAGATTCTGCAACAAACGAAGAGAAGTCATTTTACCGGCAGTAGGAATAACGTCATTGGTAGACTGTCCACAATTCACATCATCGTTAGGATTTATAATTGTATAATCGCCCTTTTTTCCTCCCAGTATCTCAATCGCGCGATTTGCAATTACTTCATTGGCATTCATATTTAAAGATGTGCCAGCTCCTCCCTGAACAGGATCCACAATAAATTCATTATGGAATTTTCCTGAAACAATTTCATCACATGCCTGGACAATCGCCTGTGCTTTTTTCTTCTCAAGAAGCCCCACCTCACAATTGGTTATCGCTGCTGCTTTTTTTATGTATGCAAGACTGTTAATAATTTCCGGATGCATATTCAGCCCCGTAATGTGGAAATTTTCAGCCGCACGTAAGGATTGTACTCCATAATATACATCTTCCGGAATATCCTTTACACCAATAGAATCCCTTTCTACACGATAGTCTGTTTTTTTCATAGTTATTCGCCCTCCCATGTATTTGCCCTCATTATATATCTCTGCTATAATATAATCAAATACATATATTTTATAAAATATATAGTGTTTAAGTTATATATCGGAGGAGTTTATATGTTTCAGGGAATGGAATACATCTATGAGGTCTACAAGGAAAAAAGCTTTTCCAAAGCTGCTGCTGCTCTTTTCATTTCGCAGCCTTCTTTAAGTGCAAATGTAAAACGTGTGGAAAACCGCATTGGTTATCCTATTTTTGATCGAAGTACCAAACCTTTACAGTTAACCGAAGTCGGAAAACATTATATACAGGCTGTTGAAAAAGTCATGGATATTGAAAATAATCTCGAAAACTACCTACTGGATCTAGGAAATCTCAAAACAGGAACTCTTAATGTAGGTGGCAGTAACTTTTTTTCTTCGTGGATTCTGCCTCCCCTTATTGCTGATTTTTCCCAAAAATTCCCCCATGTTCAAATTTCTCTTGTAGAAGAAAGTACAGCAAAGCTATCCCAGTTTCTCCAGGCCGGAAAGTTAGATCTGGTAATTGATAACTGTATTCTGGATAACCAGATTTTTGAACATTATATCTACCAGAAAGAACAACTTCTTCTTGCAGTTCCCAAAAATTATTCAATCAATACCAGACTGCAGAAATATCAGATTCCTATTGAGGAAATCCGGAACGGGCAGTTCCGTTCTTCTCATATTCCTTCTGTTCCATTAAACAAATTCGAGAACGAACCATTTATTATTCTTCGTTCAGATAATGATACCGGTAAGCGTGCACTTACCATTTGTCAGGAAAATCACTTTTCGCCTTCTGTAGTATTTCGCCTAGATCAGCAGATGACTGCCTATAATATTGCATGTTTGGGAATGGGTATCACTTTCATCGGGGATCTTCTGCTCTCCAGAGTTCCAACAAATTCAGAACTTGTTTTTTATAAGCTGCCCGGTCAGAGCAGTAAACGCACTGTGTTTTTTTACTGGAAGAAAGGCCGCTATATCAGCAGAGCCATGGAAGAATTCCTGAAGCTGCCCTTTTCCTGATATGTCATAATCAAATAGGTTATGGTGATTGGTCATCATCAGATGTACGTCAAAATGGGGTTGTTGTGCTAAATAAGCACAACACCCCCAGTATGTCAGGCAGATATTCGATTAGAACAATGGCTTCATCGCCGGATACAGAGTTCTGAACTTCTGATATCTCTCTTCATATTTTGCAACCAGTTCAGGATCCGGTTCTACTGTATCAACAACTTTGGCAAATTTCTTACCGATGGTTTCTACATCCGGGTAAGCACCACAGCCTACTGCTGCCAGCATAGCTCCACCCATGGACGGTCCTTCTTCGTTCTCCAGAACATCAACCTTCAGGTTCATAACGTTTGCAATGATCTTCTTCCATAGTGGCTCTTAGCTCCGCCACCGCAGATCTTGGTTCTCTCAATCTTGATTCCAAGGCTTCTTGCAACTTCCAGGGAATCACGAAGACCAAAGGCAACACCTTCCAGAACAGCCTGTGTCATGTCTGCTCTTGTGCTGTCCATGGACATTCCGAAGAATACACCTCTTG
>ENA-OQIM01000650-OQIM01000650.1-human-gut-metagenome-genome-assembly--contig:-NODE-650-length-12955-cov-1.802775_pt1 | contig 12955 bp, 16 predicted proteins | sample MGYA00242579_ERZ504744 | MGnify/ENA primary metagenome ERZ504744 (study PRJEB26092, sample SAMD00036441) | human gut metagenome | host: Homo sapiens | study: EMG produced TPA metagenomics assembly of...
CTGCAATCTTTGATGGAAATATTACAACGCTGATCGCAGCCTTTGTGCTGATGTGGCTTGGTTCAGGTACTGTTAAGGGATTTGCTTATACACTTGCCCTTGGTATCGTGATCTCCATGTTTACAGCACTGGTTGTATCCAGACTGATTGTAAATGCACTTTATGCAGTTGGTGTACGTGATCCGAAATTCTACGGATCTGCAAAAGAACGTAAGGCAGTTGATTTCCTTGGAAAGAAGAAAGTATTTTTTGCTATTTCCATTATCCTGATCCTCTGCGGTCCGGCAGCGATGTTTGCTAATTCGCATGCAGGAAACAAAGCGTTAAATTACAGCCTTGAGTTCTCAGGCGGTACTTCTACAACTGTTACATTTAATGAAGATATGGATATTAAGACCATTGATTCTGAAGTAACTCCTGTTGTAGAAGAGGTGACAGGAGATAAAAATGTTCAGCCTACAAAGGTAGTCGGAACAAATCAGGTTGTGATCAAGACACGTTCTCTGAATCAGAGCGAACGTGAAGCTCTGCAGAGTGCACTGGTTGAGAAATTTGGTGTAGATGACAGCACGATTTCCACAGAAAGTATTTCTTCTACAGTAAGTAGTGAAATGCGTCGTGATGCGATCGTAGCCGTTATAGTAGCTACAATCTGTATGCTTCTTTATATCTGGTTCAGATTTAAAGACATCCGTTTTGCAAGCAGTGCGGTATTGGCGCTTCTGCATGATGTTCTGGTTGTACTTGCATTCTATGCTATTGCCAGAGTATCCGTCGGTAATACATTTATTGCCTGCATGCTTACAATCGTAGGTTATTCTATCAATGCTACAATCGTTATTTTTGACCGTATACGTGAGAACCTTCACAGTGGTTCCAGAGAAAAACTGGCAGAAAATTGTAAACACAAGTATCACTCAGACTCTTACAAGAAGTATTTATACCTCTTTTACAACTTTTGTTATGGTAGCTGTTCTTTATATCATGGGTGTTTCTTCTATCCGTGAATTTGCAGCACCTCTGATGGTTGGTGTTCTTGTCGGTGCATATTCTTCTGTATGTATTACAGGTGCGTTGTGGTATGTGATGAAAAAGAAATTTGCAGGAAAAGGACAGCCGGCAATTGCTGCAGCCTCCGCATCTGCAAAGTCCTCTTCAAAGCCGAAGAAAGCACGTGATGTATCACAGAAAGATCCGACTCAGCCAAAGAAGAAAAACAGAAAAAGAGTAGCTGAACGTCTGGCTGCCGAAGAAGCAGCTAAAAAACAGCAGAATGATGATGCTGAATAAAACAATAATTGTCTGAAAAACAGGCAGACAGAAATATCCCGGGGTAAAACTCCGGGATATTTTTATGAGGAGAGAAAATATATGGAGAAATGGGTAATAGCAGCAAAAAGAGCAGATTTTAACCAGATCGGTCAACAGTTTCATATTGATCCGGTGATTGCGAGACTGATCAGGAACAGAGATGTAATCGGAGAAGATAAGATAAGAGAGTATCTGTCAGGAACAGTACAAGAGCTTCCTTCTCCCTGGCTGATGAAGGATATGGAAAAAGCTGTAGATATCCTGGAGAAAAAAATATCGCAGAAAGCAAAAGTCCGTATTATTGGTGATTATGATATTGATGGTGTGACCTCTACATACATTTTAATGAAAGGCCTTGCGAGGATCGGAGCAGATGTGGATACTTATATTCCGGACAGAGTTGCAGACGGATATGGGATTCATGCACATCTTATAGAAAGAGCGGAAACGGACCGGATCGATACGATCGTGACCTGTGATAATGGAATTGCTGCGGCTGCTGAAATCCAGATGGCAAAGGATAAGGGAATGACAGTGATTATTACAGATCATCATGAGGTTCCTTACAGGGAGGAAAAGGGAGAACGCCAGATGGTGCTTCCGCCGGCAGATGCGATTTTGAATCCGAAACAATATGATTGTCCATACCCGAATAAAAACCTGTGTGGGGCAGTGGTGGCCTTTAAATATATTGCAGCACTTTACGAGAGATTTGGTGTTCCGGCAGAGGAGCTGGAAGATTATTATGAACTGGCGGCTATTGCAACAGTAGGAGATGTTATGGATCTTCAGGGAGAGAACAGGATTCTGGTAAAAGAAGGGCTGTGCCGTCTGAAAAATACCAAAAATCAAGGATTGCAGGAACTGATCCGAGCAAATTCTCTGGAAGATGCTAAAATCACAGCTTATCATATCGGATTTGTGCTGGGACCATGTATCAATGCCAGTGGCAGACTGGATACAGCTGCCCGTTCTCTTGCACTTCTCAATGCAAAAACAAAGGAAGAAGCAGCAAGGCTTGCCGGAGATCTTACAGCTCTTAATCAGAGCCGAAAAGCTCTCACTGAGAAAGGAAAAGAAGAGGCAATCCGGATCATAGAGACTACAGAGCTGAAAAATGACAGAGTACTGGTAGTTTATCTTCCGGATTGTCATGAAAGTCTTGCCGGTATTATAGCAGGCAGGATCAGGGAAAAATATCACAGGCCTGCCTTTGTATTGACGGGCGGTGAGACAAGTGCAAAAAGGAAGCGGAAGATCAATAGAAAGTTACTCTATGTATGAAGAACTGGTAAAATGTGCAGACCTGATGATACAGTTTGGAGGTCATCCGATGGCAGCAGGTCTTTCTATAGAAGAAAAAAATATAGAAGAATTCCGAGACGTCTCAATGTAACTGTACGTTGACGGACGAAGAATTGCGTCCTAAGATCGTGATTGATGTGCCGATGCCTGTGTCTTATATTACGAAAGAACTGGTAGAACAGATTTCGCTTCTGGAACCTTTGGAAAGGGAATACAAAACCGGTCTTTGCGCAGAAAAAGCTCAGAGTGCTTGATCACAGTATTATCGGGAAAATAAAAATGTAGTAAAGTTAAAACTTCTCGATCCGCAGGGGATTTCAGTGGAAGGCATTTATTTCGGAGAAGCAGAGGATTTTGTGAACTTTATCAGGGAAAAAGACAGTATTTCTGTTACTTATTATCCGGAGATCAACAGATTCAGGGGACGAGAGAGTCTTCAGATTATTATTCAGAATTACTGTTAATATTACCGCTTGGTTTGTAACCGCCGGTAAGCCTGGAAATACAAATGTCAGGGCTTAACAGTAACTTGATTCTGAAATAAAAAGGTGATATACTATAAAATATTTATGAGCGAACAGCAATATAACACACACTGGAGGAGAAATAAAATGAAGAAAATTGAAGATTATGTATTAAGTATACCGGATTTTCCTGAACCGGGGATTATTTTCAGAGATATTACAAGTGTTCTGCAGGACGCGGATGGCCTGCAGTTGGCAATCGACTCCATGCAGGACTGTCTTAAGGATATAGATGTGGACGTGATTGCAGGAACAGAGTCCAGAGGCTTTATCTTTGGTGTACCGATCGCATATAATCTTCATAAACCATTTGTACCGATTCGTAAAAAAAGGTAAACTTCCCCGCGAAACAGTATCTGTAAGTATGATCTGGAATATGGCAGTGCAGAGATTGAAATGCATAAAGATTCCATAAAACCAGGTCAGAAAGTGGTTATCGTTGATGATCTGATCGCAACAGGCGGTACGATCGAAGCAGCGATCAAGCTGGTGGAACAGCTTGGCGGTGAGGTTGTCAAGGTTGTATTTCTCATGGAACTTGCAGGTTTAAAGGGACGCGAAAGACTGAATGGGTATGATGTAGCGTCTGTAATTTGTTATGATGGTAAATAAGCACAGCTGATTGTGCAGGACAGGCAGGTGGGAGCATATGACAGAGATAACAAAAAGTACAGAAGCAAAAAAAGATGAAATGCAGGTTGAAAAAGAGAAGCTGGAATCTGTAAAGAGAGCAGATGCGGCAGTAAAGACCATGCATGATTTTACAAGTCCGGAGGTGCTTTATAAAGAACTGATAAACAGTGTTCTGAAGTATCATCCATCAACAGATATTTCCATGATAGAGAAGGCATATAAGGCTGCAAGTGAAGCTCATGAAGGACAGAAAAGAAAGTCCGGAGAGCCATATATCATTCATCCTTTGTGTGTTGCCATCATTCTGGCAGATCTGGAACTTGACAAAGAAACGATAGTTGCAGGCCTTCTTCATGATGCAGTTGAAGATACCTGGATGACCTATGAGGAAGTGGAGAAGGAATTTGGTTCAGAGGTTGCACTTCTTGTGGATGGTGTTACCAAGTTGGGACAGTTATCTTATTCTGCGGATAAAGTAGAAGTTCAGGCAGAGAACCTCAGAAAGATGTTTCTTGCCATGGCTAAGGATATCAGAGTTATTCTGATCAAGCTTGCAGACCGTCTTCATAATATGCGTACCTTACAGTATATGCGTCCTGAAAAGCAGCAGGAAAAGGCCAGAGAGACCATGGATATTTATGCTCCTATTGCCATGCGTCTGGGTATTTCCAAGATAAAGGTAGAGCTGGATGACCTGTCGCTGAAATACCTTAAGCCGGATGTATATTATGACCTGGTGCATAAGGTTGCCCTGCGTAAAAGCGAGAGAGAACAGTTTGTAGGTGCGATTGTAAAAGAAGTTAAGAAACATATGGATGATGCCAATATTAAGGCGCAGGTGGACGGACGTGTAAAACACTTTTTCAGCATCTACAAGAAGATGGTAAATCAGGATAAGACTATTGATCAGATTTATGATTTATTTGCTGTCCGTATTCTTGTAGATACAGTGAAGGATTGTTATGCTGCCCTTGGTGTAATCCATGAGATGTATAAGCCAATTCCGGGACGGTTTAAAGATTATATTGCCATGCCGAAACCCAATATGTATCAGTCATTGCATACCACATTGATCGGACCCAACGGACAGCCCTTTGAAATCCAGATCCGTACTTATGAAATGCACAGAACTGCAGAATATGGTATCGCTGCACACTGGAAATATAAGGAGTCGTCTGACGGAAAAGCTCCTGTAGGTAAGAGTGAGGAAGAGAAACTGAACTGGCTGCGTCAGATTCTGGAATGGCAGAGAGACATGTCTGATAACAAAGAATTCATGAGTCTTCTGAAGAATGACCTGGATCTTTTGCGGACAGTGTTTACTGTTTCACTCCACAGGGAGATGTTAAAACACTTCCAAGCGGTTCTACACCGGTGGATTTTGCGTACAGTGTTCACAGTGCAGTCGGAAATAAGATGGTAGGTGCCAGAGTTAACGGTAAGCTGGTTCCGATTGAATATGAGATCAAAAACGGCGACCGTATTGAAATCATTACTTCACAGAATTCTCAGGGACCAAGCCGCGACTGGCTGAAACTGGTTAAGAGTACTCAGGCAAAGAACAAGATTAACCAGTGGTTCAAGAAGGAATTAAAAGAAGATAATATCCTTAAGGGCAAGGAGATGCTTGCGCAGTATGCGCGCGCAAAGGGATTTAAGATTGCAAATTATACAAAAAACCAGTATCTGGAAGCTGTTTTGCGTAAATATGGTTTCAGGGACTGGGATTCAGTACTTGCTGCAATTGGTCATGGCGGATTGAAAGAAGGTCAGGTTTTCAATAAGCTGGTAGAGGCTTATGATAAGGAAAATAAGAAGAATCTGACAGATGAGCAGGTTCTTGAGGCTGCTTCTGAGACACAGGAGAAGCTTCACATTGCCAAGAGCAAGAGTGGAATTGTGGTAAAAGGAATCCATGATGTGGCAGTCCGTTTTTCCAAGTGCTGTAATCCGATCCCGGGTGACGAGATTGTAGGCTTTGTTACAAGAGGACGTGGAATCACAATCCATCGTACAGATTGCGTCAATGTGCTGAATATGTCTGAGACGGACAGGACACGACTGATCGAGGCGGAATGGCAGCAGCCTGATACCAAGGAAAAAGAGAAGTATATGGCTGAGATTCAGGTTTATGCAAATAACCGTACAGGGCTTCTTGTGGATCTTTCTAAAATATTTACAGAACGTAAGATCGACCTGCGAAGTATCAACAGCCGTACAAGCAAGCAGGAGAAGGCAACTATTTCCATGAGTTTTGAGATTGGAAGCAAAGAGGAACTGCGTTCCCTGATCGAGAAGATCCGTCAGGTAGAGAGTGTCATTGACGTAGAGAGAACTACAGGCTGATCATGGAAAATCTGCTGGAACATTATTTTATGGAACTGCTGCAGATTGACAGAAAGGAATAACATGAAGAATTTAGAATTACAGAAATGTATATTAGGACCTGTATATACAAATTGCTATCTCCTTAAGAATAAAGAAACCGGAGAACTGATCATTGTTGATCCCGCAGATTGTCCGGAGAAGATTGAAATGAAGATTTCCCGGATGAATGGAAAACCGGTGGCGATTCTTCTTACCCATGGACATTTTGACCACATTCTGGCTGCACAGGCAGTAAAGGAGAAATATAATATTCCGATTTATGCCTGTCGTCAGGAAGAGGAGATGCTCCGCGAACCTTCGATCAATATGACTGTACATTATGGACAGGGATGTTCTATTGTGCCGGATGTATTTCTGGAGGATCTGGATGTTATCAGACTGGCGGGATTTTCCGTTCAGATGATCCATACACCGGGACATACCAAAGGAAGCTGCTGTTATTATCTGAAAGATGAAGGTGTATTGTTCAGCGGTGATACAGTGTTCTATGGCTCTGTTGGAAGAACGGATTTTCCGGGTGGAAGTACAGCAGAAATTGTGAGAAGTCTCCATAACTGGTAGATTCGCTTCCTGAAGAGACCGAGGTTTTCCCCGGACATGATGCATCTACCACTATTGGTTATGAAAAGAGGTATAATCCATTTGTGTAAAATAGGCATTCTGTTTGAGAACAGAGATTTTGAACATGATGTTTATGAACTGATCAAAGCGTTTTATCCCGAAGCGGAGATACATACTCTTTATGAAAATGGTGAAGCAGAGTATGACCTCCGCTTCAGTGTGGAACGGGATAATGACAGTTATATCATAAAATACGAAAGGACAGAGAATCTGTCGAAACAGGAAACAGAGCAAAAAGGGGTAATTTCCGCAGACATACTTTCTAAAGAGAATGCAGGCTGTGGAATACAGGATGCTCATGCTCTGAGAAAAGAGAATAAAGATAATATCAAGATATGCTCTGTATCAGTTGTTGGTAAAACTGACGGGCAGAACTCTTCCATGGGGAAATCTGACAGGAATACGTCCTGCCAAACTGGCAATGGGAATGATCGAATCCGGAATGAAAAATACGGAAGCAGCCCGGGAGATGCGTGAGAGATATCTGGTGAGTCCGCAGAAAACAGCGCTTGCCATCACTATTGCAAACAGGGAAAGAGAGATTCTGAAGGATATTGACTATGAAAATGGATACAGCCTTTATATTGGAATCCCGTTTTGCCCAAGTATCTGTCTGTATTGTTCCTTCAGCTCCTATCCGCTGAAAGTGTGGGAGAAGAGAACAGATGAATATGTGGAAGCTCTCTGCCGGGAGGTAAGAGAGACTGCTCTTATGATGAAGGGAAGAAAACTGGACACCATCTATATTGGCGGCGGTACTCCGACTACACTGCTTCCACATCAGATCCGTAAGCTCCTGGATACAGTGGGAGAAGCTTTTGGCTATGAAGGACTGGCAGAGTTTAACTGTGGAAGCCGGCAGACCGGACAGTATTACACGTGAAAAGCTGATGGCGATCAGGGAGTATCCGGTAACAAGAATTTCCGTAAATCCACAGACTATGAATCAGGAAACCCTGGATATTATCGGCCGCAGACATACTGTGGAGCAGACAAAAGAAGCGTTTCATCTGGCACGAGAGCTGGGATACGATAACATTAACATGGATCTGATCGTAGGTCTTCCGGGTGAGGATATTCACATGGTAGAGCGGACTCTTGAACAGGTTCGTGAACTGGCACCGGACAGTATTACCGTACATTCACTGGCAGTGAAACGTGCAGCAAGGCTGAATATTTTAAAGAGAAATATCAGGAAATGTCTTTTGAGAATAATCAGGAGATTATGGATCTGACCATGAAAACCGCATATGAAATGGGAATGGGCCCTTATTATCTGTACAGACAGAAGAATATGAAGGGAAATTTTGAAAATGTTGGCTATGCAAAGGTTGACAAAGCGGGAATTTACAATATACTGATTATGGAGGAAAAACAGCCTATCATCGCACTGGGGGCAGGCGGTTCTTCCAAGCTGGTCTTTGACCATGGACAGAGAATTGAGCGTGTGGAGAATGTAAAAGACGTTTCTAATTATATTTCCCGCATTGATGAGATGATCGAGAGAAAACGGACAGCAATAGCTACCTGGCTGTAGGATGTGGAGGTAACATTTTGGACACAGTACAAAAGACAGCAGCAGGTTCACAGCAGAGAATCCTGGAATTTGACCTTGCTTCTGAACTGCATCATGGAATGCTGGTAAGTAATCTGGCTTATGCGGTTGCAGAGGAGATGGGACTGCCGCATGAACAGTGCTATGAGCTTGCAATAGCAGGAATGCTCCATGATATAGGAAAGCTGAAGCTGACAAGTTATATTAACGGACAGGAGCAGGATCCTCTGGTGATCGAGGAACTGAAGTATGTCCGGATGCATTCTACATTGGGATATGAGGAACTTAAAGGGCAGGGATATTCGGATTTTGTATTGGAGAGTATCCTGTACCATCATGAGAATTATGATGGCAGTGGATATCCGTCCAATAAAGCAGGTGATGACATACCCATAGGTGCCCGGATACTCAGAGTCTGCGATGTATATGCAGCATTGATCTCTGACAGACCATACAGAAGAGGATTTGATATTTCTTCAGTTATGGAGTTGATGATCGATGAAGTAAAAAATTTTGATATGCAGGTTTTTCTTGCGTTTCAGAGAGTGGTTCATAATGGAGACGGGCAGAATTTTTATAAAAGAGGAGGACAACATGGCATTAAAGAAGAAACCGGTAACCGGTATGAAGGACATTTTACCAAAAGAGATGGAAATCCGTAATTATGTGATGAACATGATTCGTGAAACATACGGAACATTTGGCTTTTCATCTATAGAGACACCATGTGTGGAACATATTGAAAATCTTTCCAGTAAACAGGGCGGAGAGAATGAGAAACTTATTTTTCAAGATCCTGAAACGTGGGGAGAAACTGAAACTTGCGGAAGCAGAGAAAGAAAGTGATCTGGTTGACTCCGGACTTCGCTACGATCTGACTGTGCCGCTTTCCAGATATTATTCCAACAACGCAAATGAGCTTCCGGCTCCTTTTAAGGCACTTCAGATGGGCAATGTGTGGAGAGCAGACAGACCGCAGAGAGGACGTTTCCGTCAGTTTATGCAGTGTGATATTGATATTCTGGGTGAGCCTACTTATCTGGCTGAGATCGAACTGGTTCTTGCTACCACAACGTTACTCGGAAAGCTGGATTTCCACAACTTTACGATTCGCATCAATGACAGAAAAATCTTAAAAGCGATGGCGCAGTACAGTGGATTCCCACAGGAAAGCTTTGACACTGTGTTTATCATTCTGGACAAGATGGACAAGATTGGTCTGGAAGGTGTTGCAGAAGAACTGGAGAAGGAAGGATTTGCAAAAGAGAGCATTGATACCTACCTTGGACTTTTCAAAGAGATCACTTCTGACATTGAGGGTGTTCGTTACTGCAAAGAGAAATTAAAAGATGTTCTGGATCCAAAGGTTGCTGAGGACCTTGAAACAATCATTTCTACTGTAGATTCTGTTAAGACAGCAGATTTTAAGATGTCTTTCGATCCGACTTTGGTACGTGGAATGTCTTATTATACAGGACCGATTTTTGAAATCTCTATGGATGAGTTTGGCGGCAGCGTAGGCGGCGGTGGACGCTATGATGAGATGATCGGTAAATTTACAGGAAACAATACATCTGCCTGCGGATTTTCAATTGGATTCGAGAGAATCGTAATGCTTCTTCTTGAGAGAAATTATGAAATCCCGACAAAGAATGGTAAGAAAGCATATCTTATCGAGAAGAATATGCCGGCAGACAAGATGCTGACGATTCTGAAACAGGCTCAGGAAGAGCGTAATGCCGGAACACAGATCAATATTTCTATTATGAAGAAGAATAAGAAATTCCAGAAAGATCAGATGACAGCAGAGGGCTATACAGAGTTTGTAGAATTCTTTAAAGACAGAATGTAATAATTCGTAACTGTTCAGCAACATTGCGAGATAGCAGACTGCCGGATAGTTACAACAATTCTTATAATATAGAAAGCATGAAAAGAGGAAAGAAACATGGCTGAAAGTATGCAGGGACTGCACAGAACATGCCGATGTGCAGAAGTAACAAAGGAAATGATCGGCAAAGAAGTTGTCCTTATGGGATGGGTTCAGAAAGCCCGCGATAAAGGCGGAATTATTTTCGTAGATTTAAGAGACCGTTCCGGTATCATGCAGCTGATTTTTGAGAATGGCAGCATTGATGAAGAAGGTTTTGCAAAAGCAGGTAAGCTGAGAAGTGAATTCGTAATCGCTGTTACCGGTGTGGTAGAAGAAAGAGGCGGCGCTGTTAACAAGAATCTTGCAACAGGTGAAATTGAGCTTCGCGTAAAATCCCTTCGTGTTCTGTCTGAAGCAGAGGTACCTCCGTTCCCAATTGAAGAGAACAGCAAGACAAAAGATGAAATCCGTCTGAAATATCGTTATCTTGACTTAAGAAGACCTGACCTTCAGAAGAATATTATGCTTAAGAGCAAAGTCATGATGCTTACAAGACAGTTCTTCGCAAAAGAAGGATTCCTTGAAATTGAAACTCCGATGCTTGGTAAGAGTACACCGGAAGGTGCAAGAGATTATCTGGTACCGTCTCGTGTTCATCCGGGACATTTCTATGGTCTGCCACAGTCTCCGCAGCTGTACAAACAGCTTCTGATGTGCTCTGGTTATGACCGTTATATCCAGATTGCAAGATGTTTCCGTGACGAAGACCTTCGTGCGGACAGACAGCCGGAATTTACCCAGATCGATATGGAACTCTCTTTTGTAGATGTTGATGACGTAATTGATGTAAATGAGAGATTCCTTGCTTATCTGTTCAAGGAAGTACTTGATATTGATGTAAAACTTCCAATCCAGCGTATCACATGGCAGGAAGCTATGGACAGATTTGGTTCTGATAAACCGGATATGCGTTTCGGAATGGAACTTCATGATGTAAGTGATGTAGTTAAAAACTGTGGATTCAGCGTGTTTACTTCTGCGTTGGAAAATGGCGGCAGTGTTCGTGGTATCAATGCAGAAGGACAGGGCGCTATGCCACGTAAGAAAATTGACAAACTGGTTGAGTTTGCCAAAGGTTACGGTGCAAAAGGTCTTGCATACATTGCAATCGCTGAAGATGCACAAGAAAATCTTCTTTTGCCAAATTCATGACAGATGAAGAGATGGATGCTCTGGTAGCAGCTATGGATGGTAAAGCAGGAGACTTACTTCTGTTTGCAGCAGATAAGAAGAAACTGGTTTATGATGTACTTGGCGCACTTCGTCTGGAACTTGCAAAGCAGATGGATCTTCTTGATAAGAATGAGTATCGTTTCGTATGGGTAACAGAGTTCCCGCTTCTTGAATGGAGTGAAGAAGAGAATCGTTTCACAGCAATGCATCATCCATTTACCATGCTTATGGAAGAGGACCTTCCACTTCTGGATACAGATCCTGGAAAAGTTCGTGCAAAAGCATATGATATCGTATTAAACGGTAATGAAATTGGTGGAGGAAGTGTCAGAATCCATCAGGATGATATTCAGGAGAGAATGTTTGAAGCACTTGGATTCACAAAAGAAGCTGCTCACGAGCAGTTCGGATTCCTTCTGGACGCATTCAAATATGGAGTTCCGCCTCACGCCGGACTGGCATACGGACTTGACCGTCTGGTAATGCTTATGGCGAAAGTTGACAGCATCCGTGACGTAATCGCATTCCCGAAGGTTAAAGATGCTTCCTGTCTGATGACTCAGTCTCCGAGCCGCGTAAGCGAGGAGCAGTTAAAAGAACTGGAACTGGAAGTAAGACCGGAGGAAGTAACTGAATAAGGATGGAGCTTACAATTCAGACGTTTTTGATTGTATGCCCGTTGGTATTCCTTGCAGGATTAGTTGATTCTATCGCAGGCGGGGTGGTTTGATCTCCCTGCCTGCGTATCTGCTTGCAGGGGTTCCGATGCACAATGCGATAGCAACGATAAATTATCCTCGGCAACTGGGACAGCGATTTCAACAGCACGTTTATGTAAGAATAAATTTGTAGACTGGGGAGTTGCACTGCCATGTATTTCCATGGCTCTTGTCGGTTCTTTTGCAGGCGCTCATATTGCGCTTCTTGCCAGTGATAAGATATTAAAATGGATGCTGATTCCAGTACTTCCTATTGTTGCGTTTTATGTAATGAAGAAGAAAAATCTGGATGATAACAGCAATGTAGAGATTTCCCGAAAGAAACAGTGGATTTTGTGTGCGGTGTGTTCTCTGGCTGTTGGCTGCTACGATGGCTTTTATGGGCCGGGAACTGGTACGTTTCTGCTTATTTTATATACAGGAGTAGCAAAACTTCCCGTAGCGAAAGCTCCGGAACTATGAAACTTGCAAATCTTTCTTCTAATATAATGGCATTAGTTGTTTTTTATTTAGTGGAAAGATTGTCATATATCTTGGACTTGCAGCTTCTGTTTTTTCCATTGCAGGGCATTATGTAGGATCTGGAATGGTAATGAAAAATGGAAATAAAATCGTAAGACCGATTATTCTGATCGTTCTGGTTTTACTGTTTATCAAAATTATAACGGGGATGTAAAAGAATAGAACAAAGATTAAAAGACCACCATATCATAGAATGATTCGGGAAAGGAACATTTCTGTGATATGGTGGCCTTTTTAGTTGTTTAACCAACTGCGAACATGTTATTTGGTT
>ENA-OQIM01000651-OQIM01000651.1-human-gut-metagenome-genome-assembly--contig:-NODE-651-length-12950-cov-1.803712_pt1 | contig 12950 bp, 14 predicted proteins | sample MGYA00242579_ERZ504744 | MGnify/ENA primary metagenome ERZ504744 (study PRJEB26092, sample SAMD00036441) | human gut metagenome | host: Homo sapiens | study: EMG produced TPA metagenomics assembly of...
AGCTGATGGTCTCCCCCTGCCGGCATTGCGGGATACGCGCTGCCGGGACGTATTACGCTGCGGCGCTCACCAAGCTGAACTTCCGCGTGCGCCGGCCGGTCGATGCCGCCCGCGTGCGCATTCTGGCAGGCGGCGAGGAACTGCTTACAGGCAAGGTCCGCCCGTTTAAACCGAGCGTAATGGAGAGCTTCCCGCTGCCGGCAAAGGTGATTCAGCACGCACTCGACCTGGGCGTTAGCGAAATTGTCCTGTCCATCGATCCCGTTGAAGAGGCGTAAGGCCATGAGCACGAATGTAACCGAGACGTTGCAGTTCAACTGCACCACTTGCCCATCCGAATGCCTCCTGACCGTAGAGGTGGAGCGCGATGCCAACGGTGCCGTAGCAGCGGTGCGCTCCGTGACCGGCAACAGCTGCCCGCGCGGTGATAAGTTCGCGCATCAAGAGCTCACCTGCCCCATGCGCGTGCTCACCACCACCGTGGCCGTATCCGGCGGCGACGAGGCGCTGCTGCCTGTGCGCACGGCCGAAGCCATCCCGCTGGCACTCCACGCCCAAGCCATGGACCTCATCCGCGGCGTTGTCGTCGAGGCCCCCATCCGCATGGTAACGTCGTCCTACCCAACCTCCTAGACACCGGTACCGACCTCATCGCCAGCATGGACATCGACTAGCTAATTTGGGACGGGGCTCTTTTAGCTGCTTTTGCAAGGAGTGTCTCTAGGTGCCGGCATAAAAGGAACGTCCCTATGTGCCGGGCATGGGATACCATGGTGGCAGCCTAGCGAAAGGATGTTTCATGGCACATGTCAATGAACAGCGTGCGGCGCGCGTGCTCGATGCGCTCGGGGCTCAGCACCCCGGCGCACAGCTGCTCGTAAACGACCCGTGGTCGATTTATTACCTGACCGGCTTTTATGCCGATATGTTCGAGCGTTTTTGCGGCGTGCTGCTCGCGCGCAATGCCGAGCCCGTGATCCTGGTCAACGCGCTGCATCAGCTGCCCGAGTATGACAATGCGCGCGTTGCCTATCACACCGATACTGACGTCGTGGCCGACGCCATCATTCGCGAGGTCGATCCGACCAAGCTCTTGGCATCGACACCGTCATGCGCTCCGGCTTTTTGATGCCGCTCATGGAGCGCCACGCCGCCAGCGAGTTTTTCCTGGGTGACTTTGCCGTCACCGCCGCGCGCACCCACAAGGATGCCACCGAGCGGGAGCTCATGCGCGTGTCCTCCGCCGCCAACGACGCCGTGATGGCTGATGCCATCAAACTCGTCCACGAAGGTGTGACTGAGCGCGAAATTGCTGACCAGATGCTCGGCCTGTACCGCAATCACGCTGCGAGGCTTTAGCTTTCCGCCATCGTGAGCTTTGGCGCCAACGCCGGCGACCCGCACCACGAGCCCGACGGCACCGTGCTCAAGCGCGGCGACGTGGTGCTGTTCGACATTGGTGGACGCCGCTGCAACTACTGCTCGGACATGACGCGTACATTCTTTTGGGGCGAGCCGGACGAGGAGACGGAGCGCATCTACGATATCGTGCGCCGCGCCAACGAGGCCGCCGAGGCGCTCATCGCGCCGGGCGTGCGTATGTGCGACCTGGACCGCGCCGCACGCGACGTTATTGAGGATGCGGGCTACGGTAAGTACTTTACGCATCGCCTGGGCCACTCGATCGGCCTGCAGGACCATGAGCCGGGCGATGTTTCGCTCGTCAACGAGCAGGTCATAGAGCCGGGCATGACGTTTTCCATCGAGCCAGGCATCTACCTCCCCGGCCGCACCGCGTCCGCATCGAGGACCTAGCCTGGTGACCGAGAACGGCGTCGAGATTCTCAACGCCTACCCCCCACGACCCAGTCCGCCTAGACTAGACAATGCGGCAAAGGGGCTGTCCCTTTGCCGCATCACATGAATGCCGCCACAAAAACGGCCTATCTACTACGTTTAACCCGCATGGTTCGACCATACCCGCGTTTTCGCAAAATCCGAAAGCCGTCTACCTGCGGTTTTCATTTCACAATTCTCGGTGTGGTCAGAGGTATTCGCTAAAACGTAGTAGATAGGCCATTTCGTGGCAAGCAGCCCAAATTGGCTGCCCCCGTTGGCGGGGTTAGCGGAGCAGGCCGGCTACTTCGCCGGCTAGGGTGATGGTGCCGGCGGCAACGAAGGACTCGCCTGCGGCATCGAAAGCCGCGAGGGCCTCGGATACGCTGGGGTACACGCCCGCGAGCTTGTCGGCGTCCACCAGGGAGGCAAGCTCCTGTGCGGGCAAGGCGCGATCGGAATCGGTCTGGGTTACGACCACGCGGGGGAACGCCGGAACCAGAACGTCAACGATACCCGCCACGTCCTTATCGGCCAGCGCGGCACACAACAGCGTGGGGCGATTCTCCACGCACGGATCGATCTCGTCCAGCGCGCTCACAAAGTTCTCGCAGCTCTGAGGGTTATGGCAGGCGTCGATCAGCTTGAGTGGATCGGTCCCCAGCACGTCAAAACGACCCGGCGTGGGGCAACCCATAAGCGATGCATCCAACGCATCGTGATCGAGCTCGCGACCCAGATACCCCTCGCAAAGCATAATCGCGCACGCGGCATTCTGCGGCTGATAGGCCGGCTTGACCATGCTCGACGTATAGATGGCACGCGGCGTAGTACAGCTAAACTCCACGATATCGCCTACATGCGCCGGTACCTTGGTCGTGGAATGCTCACAACCAGCGGCACCACACCGCACTCGCGGCAGCGCGTATCCATTACGCGCTGAACGCTCGGCTCATGCGTGCCCTCGCCCAAAACAACCAATCGCCCAGGCTTAATAACCGCAGCCTTCTCCCCGCAATGGCCTCGAGCGTATCGCCCAAAATACGTGTGTGATCGAGCCCAATACCCGTAATGGCGACGGCCACGGGATCAGTCGCACTCGTAGCATCCAGCGTCCGCCCATGCCGACCTCGAGCACGGCAACATCCACCGCGCCTCGGCAAACACGACAAGTGCGGCAGCCGTCAGCAGGTCAAACGGCGTAATGGAATAGGCGCGCTCCCCCGCCGCCACACGACGGGCATTCACGCGATGTCCCGCCTCGACGGCGGCAGAAACACCACGGGCAAACGACTCGTCGCTCACAACGCGCCCATCAACCTCCATGCGCTCGGGATAGCGCACCAGCTGCGGCGACGTATACAGCGCGGTCTTTAACCCCTCACCACGAAGGATGGCAGCCGAAAAACGCGTGTCGAAGTCTTGCCATTAGTACCGGCAACCTGAATGCAATCGAAATACTCATCCGGACGCCCGAGTTCATCGAGCATATCGACAACCGTCTCGAGCAAAGGACCAGCATCCCCAGAAATCCGCCCCGTATCAGCAGCAAGTCCCACAGCCTCATCAAACGAAAGCAGCTCAAACGAGAAAGGAACGACATACGACCCCGAACGCTTAGCCATAACCCAAAGTCCCCCATAACAGAAAAAGAGGCCCATCAAAAAGAATGAGCCCCTCACGTTGACAATATCAGCCTTTACCCGCTTGCAGCGAGATCAAGGCCACAACCCAGTGGCCCTAACACGCCAGATGCAAACAACAACGTAAACGAACTAGGAGCGGCCCGATGCTTTGCTCGCCGCAAGTTCCGCACGCAAAGGACAGCACTTAATGTGCTGTCCGTCTTGCGCAGGACTGTCCGCAGCGGAGAGCAAAGCATCGGGACGCGCCCCCGAGTGAACCTTACGAGAAGTCAGCAACCTGAGCAGTCAGCGCCACCAGGATCTCCTTGAGCTCAGCTGCACGGTCCCTCTTCTTCTGGACCACCGCGGGCGCGGCCTTGGCCACAAAGCCTCGTTGGCGAGCGTCTTCTCGCAGCCGGCGAGCTCCTTCTGGGCCGCGGCAATCTCCTTCTCCAGGCGTGCCTTCTCGGCCGAAAGGTCGACCTTGCCCTCGAGCACCACAAAGACCTCGACGCCGCTGTCGACCACGGCGATGCTCGCGGCCGGCTTCTCAACGTCGGTACCATGACCAGCGAGGCAGTGTTTGCCAGCGGCTCGATGGTCGAGCGCAGGCTCTCGAGCTTCTCGATGTCCTCGGCACCGGCGCGCACGACCACGTCGAGCTCGGCCTTGGGGCTCAAGCGATAACGCGAACGCGTGGCGCGAGCGGCAGACACGACGGTACGGCACAGCTCAAACGCGCGCTCGGCGTCCTCGTCAACATACTTGTCGTAGTCGGCGGGCTCGGGCCACTTGGCGATCATGAGCGCCTCGGCGCGGTTCACGTTGCCTCGGCGTCCAGGTCGAGCACGCTCGCCGGCATGTTGTCCAGATCTCCTCGGTGACAAACGGCATGAGCGGATGCATCAGGCGAATGGAGGTGTCGAGCACAAAGATCAGGTTGCGCTGAGCCTGCAGACGGCCCTCGCCCTTCAGGCGGGCTTGGTGACCTCGACGTACCAGTCGCAGACCTCGTTCCAGAAGAACTGCTGCACGCCGCGGGCCATGTCGCCAAAGGTGTACTGCTCGATACCCTCGGTGACCATCTTCACGGCCTTGGCCAGGCGGCTGAACATCCAAGCGTCGGCCGGCGTCTCCACGACGGGCTCGCCGGGCGTGTAGCCCTCCATGTTCATAAGCAAAAAGCGGCTGGCGTTCCAGATCTTGGTCACAAACGACTTGGCCTGGTCGGTACGCGGGCTGTCGATGAGCTTCTTGGTCTTCTTGTCGATGTTCGCGTCGAACTTAACATCCTGGTTGTTGGTGCAGAGCGTCAGCAGGTTGTAGCGCATAGCGTCGGCACCGTACATGCCAATGAGGTCCATGGGGTCAACGCCGTTGCCCTTGGACTTGGACATGCGGCCTGCCATCCTTGGAAGAATCGTCGGTAGATGACGACGTCCTTAAACGGCACCTCGTCCAGGAAGTACAGCGAGCTCATGACCATGCGGGCGACCCACAGCGCGATGATGTCGCGCGCGGTGACGAGCGCCGTCGTGGGGTGATGGCCCTCGAGCAGCTCCGGCTTTTGCGGCCAGCCCTGCGTGGCGAAGGTCCACAGCTGCGAGCTGAACCAGGTGTCCAGCACGTTCTCGTCCTGGTGCACGTGATGGCCGCCGCACTTGGGGCATACGTCGGTGTCCTCGGTAAGGGCGTCCTCCCAGCCACAGTCCTCGCAGTAGAACACGGGGATGCGGTGACCCCACCACAGCTGGCGGCTGATGCACCAGCCTTAAGGTTCTCCATCCAGGTGGTGTAGGTCTGCGTCCAGCGCGCGGGGTGGAAGGTGACCTTGCCGGAGTTGACGGCGTCGAGCGCCGGCCCCTTGAGCTTGTCGACGGCCACAAACCACTGCTCGGACAGCCACGGCTCCAACGCGGAGTCGCAACGGTAGCAGTGCATGACGGAGTGGTCGAGCTCCTCGACGTGGTCGAGCAGGTCGTGCTCCTCGAACCACTTGATAACGGCCTCGCGGCACTCGTCGCGGTTCATGCCGGTAAACTCGCCGTAGCCCTCGACGACCACCGCGTGCTCGTCGAAGATGTTGATCTGCGGCAGGTCGTGGGCCTGACCCATGGCGTAATCGTTGGGTCGTGGGCCGGGGTGACCTTAACAAAGCCAGAGCCAAAGTTGGCATCGACGTGCCAATCCTCAAAGATGGGGATCTCACGGTCGACGATGGGAAGCTTGACGGTCTTGCCCACGAAGGCAGCCTTCTCGGGGTCCTTCGGGGAGACGGCGACACCCGTGTCGCCGAGCATGGTCTCGGGGCGCGTGGTGGCGACGACGATGTAGTCCTGGCCGTTAACCGGCTCGGTCAGCGGGTAGCGCAGGTGCACAGGTGACCCTTCTCGTCCTTATACTCGGCCTCATCGTCCGAAATGGCGGTGGTGCAGTTGGGGCACCAGTTGACGATGCGCTTGCCGCGATAGATCAGGCCGTCGTGGTACCAGTCGCAGAACACCTTGCGCACGGCCTGGGCATAGTCCTCGTCCATGGTAAAGCGCTCGTTATCGAAGTCGACGGAGCAGCCCATACGCTTGATCTGCTCGACGATGATGCCGCCGTACTCGTGGGTCCAATCCCAGCAGGCGTCGACAAACTTGTCGCGACCGATCTCCAGACGACTGATGCCCTCGCTCTTGAGCTTCTTGTCGACCTTGGTCTGCGTGGCGATACCGGCGTGGTCGGTGCCGAGCACCCAGCGCGTGGACTTGCCGCGCATGCGGGCCATACGGATGATGGCGTCCTGGATGGAGTCGTCGGTGGCGTGACCCATGTGGAGCTTGCCGGTCACGTTGGGAGGCGGAATGGTGACGGTGCAGTCGCCCACGCCCTCGCGGCGCTTGTAGTAGCCGCCGTCGAGCCACTTCTGCAGGATCGCCGGCTCGTTGGTCGACGGATCGTAGTTCTTGGGCATCTCTTCCATATATCTCTCCCTGTCCCGCCGGGGAGGAATGTAGGCCCGCTAGGGTCTGCATTCCTCCCCTTAGGTATCGATTACTTCAGTCTGATATGACTTCGCTGAGGCTTAAACAAACACACAGAATAACACAGGTAGTTGGGGTTATTGCGTATATATAAAATAGCCTCCGACCGCGGGTGGTCGGAGGCTATCGACAAAAACGTTTTGACAAGTTTTAGCCGTAGATGCGTTGGGGCTGTTCTTCGCCCTTTACGGAGGCTTCGGTTACGACGACCTTGGCGACGCCCTCCTCGCTGGGCAGGTCGAACATCGTCTGCTGCAGCACGTCCTCGCAGATGGAGCGCAGGCCGCGGGCGCGGTCTTGCGGGCGAGTGCCATGCGGGCGATCTCGTGCAGGGCCGCGTCCTCAAACTCAAGCTCAACGTCCTCGAGCTGGAACATCTTACGGTACTGGCGCACCACGGCGTTCTTGGGCTCGGTCAGAATCGACACCAGATCGTCCTCGTCGAGCGCCTGCGTCTGGGTGACGACGGGCGTACGGCCCACAAACTCGGGGATCATGCCAAAGGCGTTGAGGTCCTGCGGGAGCACCTGACGCAGCAGGTCGTTCTCGTCGACCGAAGTGGGGCCGGCGATCTCGGAGTTAAAGCCAACGCCCTTGTTGCCAACACGGTCGGCGATGATCTTATCCAGGCCCACAAAGGCACCGCCGCAGATGAACAGGATGTTGGTCGTGTCGATCTGCAGCAGCTCCTGCTGGGGATGCTTGCGGCCGCCGGTGGGCGGAACGCTGGCCACCGTGCCTCAAGAATCTTCAGCAGCGCCTGCTGCACACCCTCGCCCGAGACATCGCGGGTGATGGAGAGGTTCTCGGCCTTGCGGGCGATCTTGTCAATCTCGTCCACGTAGATAATGCCGACCTGCGCGCGCTCAATGTCGCCATCGGCAGCATTGATGAGCTTGAGCAGGATGTTCTCCACGTCCTCGCCCACATAACCGGCCTCGGTGAGCGCGGTAGCATCGGCGATGGCAAACGGCACCTCGAGGATGCGCGCGAGCGTCTGGGCGAGCAGGGTCTTACCGGTACCGGTGGGACCGAGCAGCAAGATGTTGGACTTGGCGAGCTCTACCTCGTCCATATCGTCGTCGAACTGCGAGCCCAAACCGTCGTCAAAGGCCGAAAGCGCAGCACCGCCCTCGATGACGCGGCGGTAATGGTTGTACACGGCAACCGACATGGCGCGCTTGGCGTCCTCCTGGCCCATGACATAGGCCGAAAGCTCGTCATAGATCTCGTGCGGCGTCGGCACGTGCGTAATGACCTGGCGGGCGTCGTCCTCCAGCTCAAAACCCTCGGCCTCAGGATCTACAGCGGGCTGACCGGCAGCCTGGCCGTGGTCGTTGAGGAAGCCCGGCAGCTTGCCGTTGCGGGCAGCGTCCATAAAGTCCGAAGCCAGCGACTCCTCCAAAATCTCGGAGCAGGCGGCAACGCACTCGTCACAGATAAAGATGTTGGTCGGGCCCTTTACGAGGCGACGGACCTGGCCCTGCTCTTTTCCGCAGAAAGAGCAGCGGATGGGGTTGCCGTTCTCGTCGAAGTTATCCTGCATGTTACCGGCCATCCTAGGCGTCCTTCGCGGCGAGATCGCGCGAGGTGACGATACGGTCGATCAGGCCGTAGTCGAGGGCCTCGGCAGCGGTCAGGTAGTTGTCGCGCTCGGTATCGGCCTGGACCTTCTCGATGGGCTGGCCCGAGGCATCGGACAGGATCTGGTTGAGCTCGCGACGGGTCTTCTTGATCTCCTCAGCCACGATCTCGATCTCGGTCTGCTGACCCTGGGCACCGCCGCTGGGCTGGTGAATCATGACCTTGGAGTGCGGCAGGCAGAAGCGCTTGCCCTTGGCGCCGGCCGAAAGCAGCACGGCGGCCATGGACGCGGCCATGCCCACGCAGATGGTGGAGACCTGCGGCTTAATGAAGTTCATGGTGTCCAGAATCGCCAGGCCGGAATAGACCTCGCCGCCGGGCGAATTGATGTAGAGCGAGATATCCTTCTCGGCATCCTGGCTCTCAAGATGCAGCAGCTGGGCAACGACCAGGTTGGCACTGACGGAGTTGATCTCCTCGCCCAAGAAGATGATGCGGTCGTTGAGCAGGCGCGAATAGATATCGTAGCTGCGCTCGCCGCGCGGCGTCTGCTCGATAACGTATGGCACGAGGGCGGAATCGAACTTAGCGATCATACGCATCTCCATTTCTCTCTTGCGGACCAAATTGGTTCTAGATAAACGTACGGTGCCCGCATGCTATGCATTGGCTGGCACCGTACGAAGCAACCGGATAACCGGTGTATAACTTTACCCCATCACGGGCGCACGCATGCGCTCGCAGGCAAGGTGGCGAGAATTACTCGGCGTCCTTGGCGGTCTCGTCGACCTCGGTCACTTGCGTTCTCAACCAGGTGGTCGACGGCCTTGGAGCGACGGATGGACTCGCGGACGGCAGGCATGCGGCCATCGGCGATGAACTCGGCCTTGGAAGCCTCGACGTCCTTGACGCCGGCCTTCTCGAACTCGGCGTTGACGTCGTCCTCGGTGACCTCGATCTTGAGCTCACGGGCGAGGGCGTCGAGAGCCAGGGACTCACGGGCAACGTCGTTGGCCTGCTTGTGCAGGTCGCCAATGAACTGCTCCATGGTCAGGCCGGAAGCGGGCAGCCAGGTGTCCAGCGTCATGCCGCGGGCAGCGAGGTTGGACAGGAAGTTCTGGCCAAGCTCCTCAAAGACGGACTGCTCGTAGTCGGCGTCCATCTCATCGAGCTGCAGGCGCTCGGCGAGAGCGGAGACGCAACGGTTCTCCTTCTCGGCCGGGAGGCGGGAAGCCTTGTCCTGCTCGATCTCGATCTTGATGGCGTCGCGCATAGCTCGATGCTGTCGAAGCCAAAGTCGGACTTGACGAGCTCGTCGGTGAGCTCGGGGGTGTTGCGGACCTTGATGCCCTTGACGGTGACCTCGACGGTGTGGGTCTCGGCCTCCTCGCCCTCCTCTACCTCGTCGGTCCAGGTGACGGTCTTGACGTCGTCAACGTTAGCGCCGATCAGGCCTCGTTGAACTCCTTGGGGTTGCTGTCGCTACCGGCGATGAGCATGCGGCCCTCGGCAGCGAAGTTGTCGGCGTTCTCGACGGCCTTGAGGTCGACGGTGACGTAGTCCTCGGCCTCGACGGCGCGACCCTCGACGTCCTCGAAGGTGGCACGGTAGTTGAGGAGCATCTCGACCTGGTTGTTGATCTCGGACTCGGTGACCTCCGCAGGGGGCATCTCGATCTCGACGGCGTCGAAGGAGGAGAGCTCAGCGGCAGGACGCAGGGAGAACTCGACGGTGTAGGTGTAGTCCTCGTGATCCTTGGCGAGGTCGAGCTCCTTGTAGTCACCGCTCTTGGTGGGGACGATGTCCAGCTCGTTGAGGACGGCGGGCTCGTTGGCGGCGATCAGGTCGTTGGTGGCCTGAGCGAGGGTTGCCTCGGCGCCAAGAGCGGAGTCGATGACCGGACGGGGGGCCTTACCGGCGCGGAAGCCCGGGAAGCGGTACTTCTTGGCGGTGTCCTTGTAGGCCTTCTTGATCGCGGCGTCGACGTCGGCGGCGGGATGGTAACCGTAGCGGTGAGCTTGGCGTCCTTGACGTCAGAAGCGGTGATGTTCAACACGTTCCTCCTCATACTGCCCAGCTTATCTGAGGTGCTGGTACCTTTATGCAACAAGCGTCGCGAGGCATAAGCCGACGCGGGTGCGTTGGTGCGGGCGAAAGGACTCGAACCTTCACGGGAATCCCACCAGAACCTAAATCTGGCGCGTCTACCAATTCCGCCACGCCCGCATGAGCGCACAGATTAGGAATGATAGCAGATACGAGCGACAAGCGCACGCACACGTTTTACAGACTCACGACCTCACCACGAGTGCAAAAGGCGGGACGAGTTGCCCCGCCCCGCCCATTACGACTTGTTCGCCGACCCGCTACTCCCCCAGCAGGGCCTTCTCGGGCGTGATGGGCAGTGAGCGGACCTGGTGGCCGGTGGCGTGTGCGACGGCCGAGGCCACGGCGGCAAGCGGCGTGTTGATGACGACCTCGCCGATCGACTTTGCGCCAAACGGGCCCGTCGGCTCGTAGCTCGGCTCAAAGGCCACGCGAATGCTGCCGATATCCAGGCGCGTGGGCAGCTTGTAGCTCATAAAGTTGCCGGTGCGCAGGCGGCCGCGGTCGTCATGCTCGACAATCTCGTAGAGCGCGTGGCCGATACCTTGGGCAATGCCGCCCTCGGCCTGGACGCGCGCGAGTGCCTCGTTGATCACGGTGCCGCAATCGACGGCAGCGGCGTAATCCACCACGGTCACCTTGCCGGTGGCCTTGTCGACCTCGACCTCGGCAATGCCGGCCATAAACGGCGGAGGCGAAACGGGCAGGCAGGCAGAGGCGTGCGAGGTCAGCGCGTCGCCACCCGCGATGTTCTTGACGCACAGGTTGGCAAAGTCGCCCAGCGTGAGGTAGCGGTTCTGCTCGCGCGCGGCACGCTCGTCGGACAGGCGCACGTACTGGCCATCGAAGACCACGTCGGCGGCGTCCACGTCCACATCTGGGCGCTTGGCGCAAATCTTCTCGCGCAGCTCGGTCGCAGCGTTCTTGGCGGCCAGACCCGTCACGTATGTACCCGAGCTCGCGTACGAGCCGGCATCGAACGGCGACACGTCGGTGTCCACGCCGCGCACCACAATCAGCGAGCTCTCCACGCCCAGCTCCTCGGCGGCAATCTGCGCCAGAATCGTATCGACGCCCATGCCGTTATCGGTGGCGCCGGTGCCGATGGTAATGAAGCCGTCCTCTTCCAGGCGCATGTCGATGCCGGCGATGTCCACGTTGGAGATGCCCGAGCCTGCATGGTGAGCGCGCAGCCCAGGGCGCGCACGCCGGTCGCCCAGGTCGACGGCCAGCGGCTTGTCGCGCCAGCCGATCATGTCCATCGCGCGCAGCAGGCAGCGGTCGAGCGCACAGGCGTTGAGCTTTTCGTTGTAGTACTGCGGCATGACCTCGCCTCGTGCACCATGTTCTTAAGGCGCAGGTCGGCGGGGTCCATGTGCAGCATGTCGGCGAGCTCGTTGACGGCGCTCTCCACGCAAACTGGCCCTGGGTGGCACCGTAGCCGCGATACGCGCCGCCGCGGTTGGTGTTGGTGTAGACGCATCCCAGCTAAAGCGCTCGCCTTCACGTGGTTGTAGATGGGCAGGCTCTTGTGACCCGAGAGGCCGATCGTCGTGGTGGCGTGCTCGCCGTACGCGCCGGCGTTGGACAGCGTGTGCAGATCGATTGCCGTGATGGTGCCGTCGTTCATGGCGCCCAGCTTAACGGTCATCTGCATCTGGTGGCGCGAGTTGCCCGCAGTGATGGTCTCCTCGCGGGTGTAGCAGCAGTAGCTCGGACGGCCGGTCTGCTGGGTGACGAACGCCACGAAGATCTCGCAGCAGCCGTCTGCTTGGAGCCAAAGCCGCCGCCGATGCGCGGCTTAATGACCTGCACCTGCGACTGCGGAATGTCGAGCGACTGCGCGACCATGCGGCGCACGTGAAGGGCACCTGCGTGGAGGTGGTCACCGAGATGCGCCCGAACGCGTCGGTCGTCGCAAAGGCGCGGAAGGTCTCCATGGGCGCGGTCTGCGTGGCCTGGCTGGTGTAGGTGCGCTCAAAGACGATGTCGCTCTGGGCGAAGGCCTCGTCAAGGTCGCCAAAATCGCTGGTACCGCTGCACACCAGGTTGCGCGGGACATCGCCGCTGCGGGAACATAAAGGTCACGTCGCCCTCGGGGTGGACCACGATGTCGTTATCGAGTGCCTTGGTAAAGTCGAGCAGTGGCTCGAGCACCTCGTAGTCGACCTTGATGAGCTTGAGTGCCTTGTCGGCGGCCTCCTCGGTTTCGGCGGCAACGATCGCCACCTCCTCGTTTTGGTAGCGCACGAGGTTCTCGAGAATCAGACGGTCGTAGGGACTCGGCTGCGGATAGCTCTGACCGGCGATGGTAAAGCGGCGCTTGGGCACGTCCTCGTAAGTGTAAACGCCCACCACGCCGGGCACCTTCAGGGCGCGCGACGTATCGATGGAGCGGATCTTGGCGCGGGCATACGGGCTGCGCTTGAGTTTGACGATGAGCGCACCGGCGGGCACCATATCGCCCGTGTAGACGGGACGGCCCTCGAGCAGGGCCTTCGAGTCCTTCTTGGGCTGCTTGTGGGTAATCTGCTTGTAGGTGGCGCCGTCAGAGCTCGTGTCGTTGACCGGCAGCTCGGGCATCTCGAAGCCCACCTGCACGCCGGACTCGTTAAGGAAGCGGACGATGGCGCGCAGCTGGCTCTCGTAGCCGCTGCAGCGGCAGAGGTTGCCGGCGAGCTGGCGCGAGAGCTCCTCGCGCGTGGCGACGAGGCTCGGGTCCTCCTTGGCGGCGCGGGCAAGCGCCAGCACGTTCATGATGAGCCGGGGG
>ENA-OQIM01000652-OQIM01000652.1-human-gut-metagenome-genome-assembly--contig:-NODE-652-length-12941-cov-2.064071_pt1 | contig 12941 bp, 19 predicted proteins | sample MGYA00242579_ERZ504744 | MGnify/ENA primary metagenome ERZ504744 (study PRJEB26092, sample SAMD00036441) | human gut metagenome | host: Homo sapiens | study: EMG produced TPA metagenomics assembly of...
CGAGGCCGGACGCGCCGTGCTGCACTGCCGCATGGAGGGCGCACTGGACACGGAGGCGGTGCTCACCGTGCGCAGCCGGGAGGAGCAAAACGTTTAATTTTCGTCCTTTCATGATAGATTTGCAGTCTGTTCAAAATTTTATCATGGTTGGCTGATATCCTAGAAGCACAAAGTATTCCGCAGGGCGGCGCTGCTGCCCTGCGTTTCCGTGTGTAAAGCCCCAGAGAAGAGGATGCGAAAACCTATGAGAGAAAAATTCCGTCAATTCATGATCGGGCGCTACGGCACCGATGGCCTGAACCAGTTTTTGAGCATGAGCTCCATCGTGATGCTGCTGGTATCGCTGCTCACCCGCGTTTCCCTGTTCACATGGCTGGGCGCAGCGCTGCTGATCCTGTGCTACTACCGCAGCCTGAGCCGCAACATCTCCAAGCGCACCGAGGAGAACTACCGCTTTTACAGCCTGAAGGACCGGTTCAATAACAAGTTCCGCAGCCTGAAGGAGCAGTGGGCCAACCGCAAGCTGTACCACTACTACCGCTGCCCCCAGTGCCGTCAGAAGCTGCGCGTGCCCCGGGGACGCGGACGCATCCAGATCTCCTGCCCCCGCTGCGGCACCCAGTTCATCAAAAAGAGCTGAGCTGCCATGTTCGGATATGTGATCCCGGATCGGGCCGGCCTCAGCCCGAAGCGCAGAGCCGCTATCGCTCGGCCTACTGCGGGCTGTGCCGCCGCATCGACGCCTTGCACGGGCTGCGGGGACGGTTCAGCCTGAGCTATGACCTGACCTTTTTAAATATCCTGCTGTGCAGCCTGTACGAGGCGAAACGCCCGCAGACAGCGGCATCGACCGCTGTCCCGTCCACCCGGTGCATGGTGTGCTCTGGCGCAGCGCCGACCCTACCGACTACTGTGCCGACCTGAGCGTAGCGCTGCACTACTATAACGCACAGGACAAATGGCAGGATGACCATAATCTGCTGGCACTGGGTACAGCAACCCTGCTGGACAACAGCACCGCCGAGGCCGCCCAGCGCTGGCCGCGGCAGTGCAATGCGATCCGCGCTTGTCTTGCCAAACTTGCTGAGTACGAGGCCGCCGGCAGCACCGACCTTGACGCGGTGTCCGGCTGCTTCGGTGCGCTGATGGCAGAGCTGTTCGACTACCGGCAGGATCGCTGGGCACCGGAGCTGCGCAGCATCGGCTTTCATCTGGGCAAGTTCATCTACCTGCTGGACGCCTACGACGACCTGCCCCGCGACAAGCGCCGGGGCGCATACAATCCCCTGCGGGAGCTGAGCACCCACCCGGACTACGAGGAAGAGATGCTGGACATCTTTGAGCTGCTGCTGGCACGCTGCGCGCAGAACTTTGAGCGTCTGCCCTGCGTGGAGGACGCGGACCTGCTGCGCAACATCCTGTATTCCGGCGTATGGCTGAAATACAACTGCAAAAACGCAAAACGCACCGGAAAGCCCGATGCATCTTGATTTTGTGCCGATGTTCCGGTAAAATAAAACGGATGCGGTGCAGCGGTGCTGTACCGTCAGTATAATGAGTGAGGAAGTATACCGAGCATGAGAGATCCCTATGAGGTGCTGGGCGTTCAGCGCGGCGCAAGCGACGACGAGATCAAAAAAGCATACCGCGCCAAGTGCAAACGCTGGCACCCGGATTTGAACCCCAACGACCCCACGGCTGAGGAGCACTTCAAGGAGGTGCAGGCCGCCTACGATGCCATTACCAAGGGCGATGCCGGCCCCCAGATGGGCGGCAACCCCTACGGCGGCTACCAACAGCAGGGCTACAACCGGCAGAGCTATGGTCAGCAAGGCTATGGGCAGCAGAACTACGGTTACACCGGCTTTGATGGCTTTGACGGGTTTGAGGGCTTCGACCCCTTTGGCTTCGGTTTTGGCTTTGGCGGCTATCAGCAGGCCGGGCCCAGCGCCTCCGGCACCGACACCCCGGAGATGCAGGCCGCCCGCAATTTTGTGGCCAATGGCCGCTACGCCGAAGCGCGCCGGGTGCTGGACGGCATGACCGGCCGCAATGCGCGGTGGTATTACCTCTCTTCGCTGGCCAATCAGGGGCTGGGCAAAAGCGTGGACGCCCTGCAGGATGCCCGCCGCGCCGTGCAGCTGGACCCGAACAACACCGAGTACCAGATGCACCTGCGCCGGATGCAGAACCCCGGCCAGACCTACCGCACCCAGACCACCTACGCCCAGCCCGGCGGGCTTTTGCGCTGGTGCTGGAGCATGATTTTGCTGAACCTGCTGTGCAACTGCTGCTGCGGCGGCTGGGGCTTCCGTGGGTTCCGGATGTGATATGATTTTATACAAAAAGGCTGCTGCACGCACGGTGCAGCAGCCTTTTTCTGTTTGCGGATGTAAGGGTTTGCTCTTACTTCTGGGGAGCCTCGAAAGCAATAGCGGTAGCACCGGCAGCGGCGTCCACACTCTTCAGAGAGATGGGAGCCACCTCGTAGTGCAGGGTGTCAAAGCTCTGGGTGTTGCCGTCCTCGGTGGTGAACTCCAGAACGTAGACAACGTCAGCCTGCTTGTCAGCCTCGACATCGCGGGTGATGACGATGCTCTCGCCGTCAGCCAGACCCTCGCCTGCCAGGTTCTCGCCCTTGTCCTCAGAGCCTGCATCGTACAGGTACAGCTCGGTCACCTTGCTGCCGGTGGTGTTGTACACGGTGTACTCGGCAGAAGTGGCCTCAGCCTCGGAGGAAGCAACCTCGGAGGAAGCAACCTCGGAGGAAGCAGCTCGGAAGAGGCAGCAGCAGAGGATGCGGTGGAGGATGCAGCGGTAGAGGCAGCGCCGCCGCAGGCGGTCATGCCGACAGCCAGTGCCAGAGCGGCAGCGGCAATTGCAACAGTCTTGAGCTTCATAGGGATTATCTCCTTTTTCGTCTTTTGTTGGTGTCAGCCCCCGGCAGCATACCAACGCCTTGGTTGGGCTGATGTTCTCTTATTATACGCACATTGACAAAAAAAAGCAAGCTTTTTCGTGAAAAATCAACGATGAAACAAGAACTGTTACCATTTTGACATGAATTTGGCACATTTTAGGTGGCAGAAACATGAAACAGGTTGCGTATATGCAGCTTTCGTTTCCTGCCGCTGTGCAGACGGCGAAATAGAGCTGCAAAAAATTTTATTCTCCCCTTGACAACAGCCCACCGCCGCTGTATACTGTGCATCGTGAACGTTGTTCATGTTGGAGGGTGAGTGTATGAATCCAATGGCAACATCCAAGGCGGACATCCTGAAAACCAGCCGGGAGCTGATCCAGCAGAACGGCTGGGCAGCGGTCAACATCCGTGCGGTCGCGGCCGCCTGCGGGGTCTCTGTGGGCTGCATCTACAACTACTTCGGCTCCAAGACCGAGCTGGTAAGCGCGGCCGTGGAAAGCATCTGGAACGACATCTTCCACCACCCGGAGGACGAAGCCGTGTTTCAGGACACCCTGTCCTGCATCCGGTGGATGTACCGGCAGATGGAATACGGCTGCCAGCAGTATCCCGGCTTTTTCACCCACCATGCGCTGGGTTTTGTGCGGCAGGACACTGCCAATGGCAAGCAGCAGATGCGGCAGACATGGCAGCACATTCTGGATGCTTTGTGCAACGTGCTGCGCCACGATGCCAAGATCCGTCCGGGTGCTTTTACCGAGCAATTCACCCCGGAACAGTTTGCGGGCATCCTGTTCTCCCTGATGCTGTCCGCGGTGGTGCAGCAGAACTTCGACCCCTCTGCGGTGCTGGAGATCGTGCGCAGGACCATTTATTAAGCAAAAAACATCCCACAAGCCTTGTGGGAGTTTTTAAGCCCGAATGTGAACATAGTTCAATTTGGTTTCTGCGCCCCGCAGACTATACTACTGCAAGCCCTTTTCCCTATGATGCTTCCGGTACGGCTGTGCCGCGCCGGTTCGCTATAAAATCAAAAAACTGCAATCAAAACAAATAAAGGAGAAAAACGTATGAGAGCTGTTATTGAAACTGTTTTCGACATCTTCTATCTGGTCACCGTGCTCACGGTGGGCATCCGCATGATCCGCGATAGCAAGACTGGCACCCAGTTCCGCCTGTTCGGCCTGATGGCCGTTGTGCTGGGCGCGGGCGACGCCTTCCATCTGGTGCCCCGCGCACTGGCGCTGTGCACCACCGGTCTGGAAAACTACGCCGTGCCGCTGGGTCTGGGCAAGTGGATCACCTCTGTGACCATGACCGTGTTCTATGTGCTGCTGTACTACGTCTGGCGCAAGCGCTACCAGATCGAGGGTCAGAAGAACGTGACCGCCGCGGTGTACGCCCTGTCCGCTGTGCGCGTTGTGCTGTGCATGATGCCGCAGAACCAGTGGCTCACCAACCACACCCCGCTGGCATGGGGCATCCTGCGCAATGTGCCCTTTGCCCTGCTGGGTCTGCTGATCATCGTGCTGTTCTACCGCAGCGCCAAGCAGAACAACGACAAGGCTTTCCGCTGGATGTGGCTGACCATCGTGCTGAGCTTCGGCTTCTATATCCGTGGTGCTGTGGGCAGACGTGAATCCCATGATCGGTATGCTGATGATCCCCAAGACCTGCGCCTACGTCTGGACCGTGCTCATCGGCTACAACGCCATGAAAGCCGAGACCGGCAATCAGAACTAACCTTTTCCCCCGCTGCTTAACAGAAAACCCGCCGCAGACAGCGATGCACTGCTCTGCCGGCGGGCTTTTTATATTGTATAAATAATATGGCTCCAAAACACCTGCAGGTGTTTGGAGCCATATTTAAACAATTTCTTTTCACCCTTCGGTGAAATATTCCGGGTGGACGCTGCGGGCCTGCTCCACCGAGAGCTTATAGCGGTTCAGGTGGCTTTCCAGCGCTTCGCCCAGTTCATCGGCGGTGCCGTGCAGCACCATTTCCAGAATGCGGGTGTGGGCGGCGCAGACGGATTTGTTCTCGTTGGTCTGCAGGCTGAACTTGCGGATGCGCTCCACATGTTGCAGCTCACCCAGCATGTGGTCAAAATGCGCCTCCATGCCGGTGATCTCAAAGGCCTTGCGGTGGAACTGGTTGTCCAGTTCCAGCAGGCGGGTCTCCCGGTTCGGCTGGGTCAGGTCGGCTTCCAGTAAGCGGTAGTTCTCGATGACCTGCCGGTACTCCTGCTCCTGCTGGTCGGTCAAGCGGCCGCGCACCCGGTTCAAAATCTCTTTTTCCAGGGTGAAGCGGGCAAACTGCTCCAGCTCCATCCGCTTCAGGTCGATGGGCGCCACATGGGTACCGCTTTGCGGCTTGATGTCCACCATGTGGGCAATGTTGAGCATGATCAGCGCCTCCCGCATGGGGGTGCGGCTGATGCCCATCTGCTCCGCAAGCTCCCTGTCGTTCAGGGGGTCGCCGGGCTTCAGCTCCATGGTGATGATCCGGCTGCGGATGGTCTGATACGCCTGTTCCCTCGCACTCAAAGATGCCATTGCAGTGTTCTCCCTTCGGGGTCAGTTGGTGATATACTAGTATATGACCATATTACCCAACTGCCGGGCAACTGTCAATAGCAGGAGCAACCGAAAATCAAGGGCAATTTTTTGCTATTTTGTTCAATGAAGTGCCCGCGCCGGGCGGTACACCACCGGCAGCCACACAAAAGCCACCGCCAAGCCGCAGGCCACATCAATGACCGAGTGCTGCTTGGTGAACACGGTGGACAGGCAGATCAGCGCCGCCCACACCCACGCCAGCACCTTGCGCAGAGGCTTGCCCTCTGCCAGCTTGCTGTGACTGAAGGCCATTGCCATGCAGGCAGAGCTCTGGCAGTGGATGGAGGGGCAGACGTTCACGGCGGCGTCCGCCTTCCACAGCAGCTGCATGATCCGCAGCGCCGGGTTATCCCGGCCAAGAGTCTCCACGGCAGGACGCAGTTCCAGCCCGTTGGGCAGGATCATGTACACGATCAGGCAGAAGGTCATGCCGGAAAACATGGTCATGCAAAGTTTATCATAGCTGGCGGTATCGCACCACCACAGTGCCGCCGTCACCCCCGCCAGCAGCAGAAACCAGCTGCAATAGGGGAGCACAAACCACTCGTTAAAGGGGATCAGATCGTCCAGCGGGCTGTGCAGGATATATTTCGGGGCGGTGACGGTGAGGTCCAGCCAGAAGAACCAGATCAGGTACACCACCCAGTACAGCTGGTACCACAAATGCGGGCGGCACCGGCTGCGCAGTTGGCTAAGTTTCATGTCGTTTCTCCTATTTTTTATGTGAATTGACGTGTTATTATAGCACATTCCGTCCACTTGCGCAAATGTTTTCCCTGCGATACAATAAAAACAAGCTGCATCTTATTTATAAAAGGAGTACGTCATGCCACAAGAATTTTCCGCCATCCGTCTGGTCGCGCTGGATCTGGACGGCACCCTGCTGAACCGCGAGGGGCACGTCACCCCCCGCACCCGCGCCGCTCTGCAAGCTGCTGTGGATAAAGGCGTGTACATCGTGCCCGCCACCGGCCGACCGCTGGCCAGTCTGCCGCCGGAGGTGGCGCAGCTGCGGCATCCGCTACGTCATCACCTGCAACGGTGCCGCCGTGTGGGATTTGGGCACCGACCCGTGGGCGCAGTGTACAGCCGCTATTCCAACGCAAAAGAGCACCGCACCAGCACCCCGGTCTGCCTGCTGCACAGCCTGATGCCGGTGGAGACTGCCCGCGAGGCCTTTGCCGTCTGCGAGAGCTGCCACGCCGACCTGCGCATTTTCTCGGACGGATACGCCTGCACCGATGCCCGCAGCATTGCGCTGGCCGCTGCCCGGGCAGCAAAGAAGGACGGCACCGAAGCGTGCCAGCCAACGATGGCCGCTTTACCATTCTGCGGGACGCAGCCGAGTGGATGAGCCGCAACGCCTTTGCCATTGAAAAGCTCTGCGTGTTTTTTGAAACCCCGCAGCAGGCTGCGGCCGCGCTGCCCCGCTTCCGCGCCGTCCCGGGCGTGGAGATCGTACAGGGGTCGCCGAAAAACGTGGAGGTGACCGCCGCCGGTGTGGACAAGGGCGAGGCGCTGCGCGCACTGGCCGACCGGCTGGGCGTCCCGCACGAATGCACCCTTGCGGTGGGCGACAGCGAGAACGACCGCGCCATGCTGCAAAAGGCCGGGGTAGCCGCTGTAATGGCCAACGGCATGCCGGAGATCCGGGCACTGGCGCACCTTGTCAGCAAAGCCGACTGCGACCACGACGGCGTGGCCGAGATACTGGAAACCCTTGGCATCTGAGCCAGTTTTTGCAGCAATTTTCCAGCATTTTTACCGGCATTTGCCCGATTTTTCGGGTCATTCGTCATTTTTGTGCAATGTATACAAGCTCTTATGCAAAACATTGTGCTTGTTGAGTATTACCAAAGACGGGCTGTTCGTTTATACTAGTACTATAAGCGCGTATGGGGGTATTGCGCCCACTGGAGCAAACCCGACGCACCAAGAGAGTTCAAATATAAAAGGAGAAATGCGTTATGAATCCCATCGTAGAAAAGGTCTATCAGATCGGCATTATCCCTGTTATCGCTTTCAACAGCGTTGATGAGGCCCTGCCCCTGTGCAAGGCTCTGGCTGAGGGCGGTCTGCCCGCAGCTGAGGTCACCTTCCGCACTGCCTGTGCTGAAGAGTGCATCCGCAAGATCCACGAGGAGATGCCCGAGATGCTGCTGGGTGCCGGCACCGTTCTGACCTGCGAGCAGGCCGACCGTGCTATGGCTGCCGGTGCTTCCTTCATCGTTGCTCCCGGCTTCGACCCCGAGGTCTGCAAGCACGTCATCGACAAGGGCGGCATCATGATGCCCGGCACCTGCTCCGCAGGCGAGATGCAGCAGGCCATGAACATGGGCTGCGAGGCTCTGAAGTTCTTCCCCGCTGAGGCAAACGGCGGCGTGGGCATGCTGAAGAACATCGGCGCTGCCCTGAAGGGCGCTCGCTGGATGTGCACCGGCGGTGTCAACGCCAAGAACGTCAACGATTATCTGGGCTATGACCAGATCTTTGCCGTGGGCGGCACCTGGATGTGCAAGAGCGATGTGATCAAGGCCGGCGACTGGGCAAAGATCACCGCACAGAGCAAGGAAGCTGTTGACACCATGCTGGGCCTGAAGCTGCTGCATGTCGGTATCAACACCGGCAACGAGGAAGAGGCCATGAAGGTGGCTAACCTGATCGGCGCTATGCTGAACATGAAGTCGCTCCCGGCAACTCCAGCATCTTTGTCGGCAACAAGGAGTTCGAGATCATGAAGAAGCCCGGCCGCGGCACCAATGGCCACATCGCCATCGGCTGCAATAACGTGGACCGCGCCATCTATCACCTGTCTCAGCGCGGCGTGAAGTTCGATCTGGACAGCAAGAACGTGAAGAACGGCAAGACCGTTGCCTGCTACATGGCAGACGAGATCGCCGGCTTTGCCTTCCATCTGGTGCAGGCATAAGCGCCTGTCCCCCTTTTACCGTAAAAGCCCCGCCGCAGCGGGTATGCCCTGCGGCGGGATGATGAAACACCTGATATAAAGGAGAATAACCAATGAAAGTCGTTACTTTTGGCGAACTGATGGTCCGTCTGCAGCCCTTCAACTACGAGCGTTTCGTTCAGGCTAACAGCCTGGAGTTCAGCTTCGGCGGCGGCGAGGCTAACGTTGCTGTTTCTCTGGCCAACTACGGTCTGGACGCAGCTTTTGTTACCAAGCTGCCCGCACACGCCATCGGTCAGGCCGCTGTCAACAGCCTGCGCCGCTACGGCGTTGATACCAGCATGATCACCCGCGGTGGTGACCGTGTGGGCATCTACTACAACGAGAAGGGCGCTTCTCAGCGTGGTTCCGTCTGCATCTACGACCGTGCCAACAGCGCCATCCAGCTGGCTCAGCCCTCCGACTTTGATTGGGACAAGATCTTCGAAGGCGTGGATTGGTTCCACTTCACCGGCATCACCCCGGCTCTGGGCGAGAACGTTGTCGAGATCTGCCGCGAGGCCTGCAAGGCTGCTAAGGCTCACGGCGTGAAGATCAGCTGCGACCTGAACTACCGCGGCAAGCTGTGGACCCGTGAGCAGGCCCGCGCTGCCATGACCGACCTGTGCCAGTACGTTGACGTCTGCATCTCCAACGAGGAGGACGCAAAGGACGTGTTCGGCATCGAGGCCGAGGCTACCGATATCTACGGCGGCAAGCTGAACGCTGAGGGCTACAAGAGCGTTGCCAAGCAGCTGGCTGACAAGTTCCACTTCGAGAAGGTCGCTATCACCCTGCGTGAGAGCCACAGCGCATTCGACAACGGCTGGAGCGCTATGCTGTACGACGTTGCTTCCAACGAGTACTGCTTCTCCAAGAAGTACGACCTGCACATCATCGACCGCGTTGGCGGCGGTGACGTCCTTCGGCGGCGGCCTGATCTACAGCCTGCTGACCGGCAAGAGCACTCAGGAAGCTGTTGAGTTCGCTGTTGCTGCTTCCGCTCTGAAGCACTCCATCGAGGGCGACTACAACATGATGACCGTGTCCGAGGTCGAGAAGCTGGCCGGCGGCGACGGTTCCGGCCGTATCCAGCGCTAATTGCAGGAGGGAGTCCGCCATGGATATCCGTTATTCCTGCAACCAGAAGGATTTTAAGCGCTATACTACCGAGGAAATGCGGGACGAGATGCTGATCACCGGCCTGTATAAGGCAGATGAAGTGGTGGCCGTTTACAGCCATGTGGACCGTATGGTCACGCTGGGCTGCATGCCGGTACACGAGACCGTGTCCATCGACAAGGGCATCGACATCTGGGCCAACTTCGGCACCCACTACTTCCTGGAGCGCCGCGAGATCGGCATGTTCAACATCGGCAAGGATTCCACCGGTATCGTGGTGGCCGACGGCGTAAGTACGAGCTGGGCTACAAGGACTGCCTGTACATTACGCAGGGCACCAAGGAGGTCACCTTTGCTTCCGCCGACCCGGAGCATCCCGCCAAGTTCTACATGGTCTCTGCTCCGGCACACTGCGCTTACCAGACCCGTCTGATCAAGATGGCTGATGCAAACCACCGCCCGCTGGGCAGCGTGGAGACCTGCAACAAGCGCACCATCAACCAGTTCATCCACGGATGTGCTGAAGACCTGCCAGCTGAGCATGGGTATGACCGAGCTGGCACCGGGTTCCAACTGGAACACGATGCCCAGCCACACCCACGAGCGGCGCATGGAGATCTATACCTACTTTGAACTGCCCGAGGGGCAGGTGGTGTTCCATATGTGCGGCGAGCCTACCCAGACCCGCCACATCGTGATGCACAACGAGGATGCTGTCATCAGCCTCCTGGAGCATTCACAGCGGCGTAGGCACCTCGAACTATACGTTTATCTGGGCAATGGGCGGCGAGAACATGGAGTTTGACGACATGGACAACATCGCTACCACTGACCTGCGCTAAAAGCACCAATCAAACGCCCCGTACCGGGAAACCGGCACGGGGCGTTTTTGCTAAAAAATTAACTTGGATACTGTGAAAAAAGGAGAACCTCATGGATCTGTCTGCATTCAACCTGCAGGGCAAGGTAGCCTGATCACCGGCGGTGCCCACGGCATCGGTTTTTCCATTGCAGAGGGCATGGCCAAATGCGGCGCCGTCATCTGCTTCAACTGCTCCTCTGAGGCCAGCTTAGAAAAGGGCATGGCCGCCTACAAGGCTGCCGGCATCGACGCCCACGGCTATGTGGCAGACGTTTCCGACGAGGACGCCGTAAACGCCATGGTGGCAAAGATCAAGCCGAGGTCGGCCCGGTGGACATTCTGGTGAACAACGCCGGTCTGATGAAGCGCGTGCCCATGATCGAGATGAGCCACGCCGACTTTATGCGTGTGATCGATGTCCATGTGGGCGGTGCCTTCAACTGCTCCAAGGCCGTACTGCCCGACATGATGGAAAAGCGCGAGGGCAAGATCATCAACATCTGCTCCATGATGAGCGAGCTGGGCCGCGAGACCGTCTCTGCCTACGCTGCCGCCAAGGGTGCGCTGAAGATGCTGACCAAGAACATCGCCTCTGAGTACGGCGAGTACAACATCCAGTGCAACGGCATGGGCCCCGGCTACATTGCCACCGCTCAGACCGCTCCCCTGCGCGAGATCCAGCCCGATGGCAGCCGCCATCCCTTCGATACCTTCATCTGCGCCAAGACCCCCGCAGGCCGCTGGGGCACCCCCGAGGACATGGTCGGCCCCTGCGTGTTCCTGGCCTCCCATGCTTCCGACTTTGTCAATGGCAGATCCTGTACGCTGATGGCGGCATCCTGGCTTACATCGGCAAGCAGCCCAAGTAAGTAAAGCACCTCGAAATAGAAAAGACCCTCTTCGTCATTGCTGCGCAATGCCGCCCCTCCCTTTTGGAGGTGCTGGCGGGCATCAGCAGGACGGAGAGGGTCTTTGTCATACTTTTCACACTTTTGTAAAGGATTTGTTATTGTATTCTTCGACACATCCTTGTATAATAGTTGCTTGTGGGTAGCCTTTCACGAGAGCTGCCCACGAGAAAAGATTTTCGTCACGAACAAGGAGAGATTACACAATGAAACTCAAGAATGTTGCTGTTGTTGCCGCTGCTCTGGCACTGGCTGTTGGTATGACCGCTTGCGGCGGTTCTGCTTCTTCCACCACCGCTTCTTCCGTTGCTTCTTCCGCTGCCGCTTCCTCTGAGGCTGCAAGCTCTGAGGCAGCAAGCTCTGAGGCAGCTTCCAGCGAGGCCGAGGTCGAGCCCCGCCGAGTACACTGTCTACAACACCACCGGCGAGAATGTCACCGAGCTGTACCTGTACGCTGCTGGCTCTGAGGACAAGGGCGAGAACCTGGCTGCTGACGGCCTGGCTGACGGCGACAGCGTTGTGCTGACCCTGCCCGAGGATGCTGACAAGAGCGCTGAGTATGTCCTGGAGTTCACCACCGAGGGCGGCGACACCCAGAGCTTCGACACCCTGGGCTACGAGGTTGCTCCCATCTCCCTGCTGAGCGTTGACGCTGCTGCAGGTGCTACCCCCATCAGCTTCACCGCTCCGGAGCAGTAAAAAAACGCAGGCCTGAGCTGTAACATAAAAACTCCCCTGCACTCCATTTTACCGGAATGCAGGGGAGTTTTTTGCGTATCAAAGGTTTCGCAGCGGGGTCTTAGACCTTCTCAATGGTGATGGTCCACTCGCTGGTCATAGCCTCATCGGGCTCCAGCACCTCGTGCTTGCCTCTTCGTTCACGCTGTTGGCCCAGCCGTTCCAGGGCTCCATGCAGACGAAGTTTTCGGCATCCTGCTGCCACAGCACACCGTTGGTAAAGCTCTCGTCAGCATCCACGGTGACCTTGTGGCCGTTGCCCTTATCCGTAAAGGTCATGGGGAACTCCACGCCAGTCATCAGGCGGATGGAGTTGTCAGAACCTTCCTTGCGGGTCAGGGTGATCTTCTCGGGTGCGGCAGGCTGCTCGCCCTTGGCATCCTCAGAGCAGGTGGCGCACTTGATGTCAAAGTCCACATTCTCCAGAGCAGAGGCCACAAAATAGGGATGATAGCCAAAGCTGAAGGGCATCGGAACATCGCCCTCATTGATCACGGTCATGCTCAGGGAAGCGGTGTTGCCCTGCAGGTTGTAGTTCATCAGGACAGTGAAATCAAAGGGGTAGAGGAACTTGGTCAGGGGGCTGGACTCCAGGATCAGGGTCACGCCGTCGGGGCCGACGCTCTCCACTTCCCAGGGCACAGGTCAGCCATGCCGTGGATCTCCATGGGATAGGCCTGGCCGTTGAAGATGTGCACGCCGTTGTCGGGCTTGCCGCAGTTGGGGAACAGCACAGGGATGCCGAAGCGGGGGCGGTTGCACTCACTGAAATTGGGGGCGGCGGGTCCAGATGTACTCGTCGCCGTCCAGGGTAAAGCCGGT
>ENA-OQIM01000653-OQIM01000653.1-human-gut-metagenome-genome-assembly--contig:-NODE-653-length-12931-cov-2.881209_pt1 | contig 12931 bp, 16 predicted proteins | sample MGYA00242579_ERZ504744 | MGnify/ENA primary metagenome ERZ504744 (study PRJEB26092, sample SAMD00036441) | human gut metagenome | host: Homo sapiens | study: EMG produced TPA metagenomics assembly of...
AAACCTCAAAAACATCCCCGACTGCATCCACCTTCCGGAGCGATGGCCACATTCCTCTGGCGTCCCTCAACCACATCCACCTCTCAAACCTCAAAAACATCCCCGAACTGCCATCCACTCCCGATGCGATGCCACATTCCTCTGGCGTCCCTCAACCACATCCACCTAACGAAACCTCAAACGTATCCCCGCCTGCTCCAACGCTAAGAGCAGACGTCAAAAAAAATCTCTCGCACAGGCATGAGACTCCGACATTCTCTTTCCCATGTCTTCCGAAAAAAAATAAAATGTATTATACTTATTGACAAGCGGATAAAAACATCCGCCGCTGTTTATGGCAAATATCACACAAAGAGAGGTTTTATCATGGAATACAGACGTTTTGGAAACACGATCTATCTTCGTCTTGATCCGAAGGAAGAGATCCTGGAGGAGATCGGCAAGGTTGCAAAAAAAGAGAATATCCGCCTTGCACAGGTCACAGGCCTTGGCGCCATCAATGATTTCACTGCAGGTGTATACAACACAGTGACAAAGGAATACCACTCTATTCAGTTCCAGGGAGCGTTTGAGATCGTATCACTTACCGGTACCGTTACCCGCAAAGACGGTGACGTTTATCTTCATCTCCATATCGCAGCCGGTGACGAGGAAGGCCATGTACACGGCGGTCATCTGAACCGTGCCATCATCAGCGCTACTGCCGAGATCCAGATCCAGGTGATCGACGGAGAGATCGGCCGTGAGTTCAGTCAGGAGATCGGTCTGAATCTGTTTAAATTCTGATTTTGCCAGAGGGATTCCGGACACAGCCTACTGCTTTACAGTTTAAAAATTTCATCACACATAAAAAGGGTGAAACTACACAGCATAATGCTGTCAGCTCACCCTTTTCTTTAGCTTCAATATTGCCCTCTTCCGCAATATTTGCAATGCTGTCACTGCTGTCGCCAAACTCTTCCGCACTCTCTGTCACGGTTCCGGCTTCCGCCAGCGGCATTTCCTCCTGTGCATAGGCCGTCACTGTTCCCGCTGACAGAGATGTGACTGTCACAGACGCCGCAAGCAGCCAGGCCATGATGGTACTCGTCTTTTTTCGCATACCTGTTCCTCCCTTTTCCTCTAATTCACTTTACAGTTTTCTATAAAGCTGATATCACTGTGAATTTGCCTGATATTTTCTGTTCTATCAACAAAGTGGATTTTAACAGAATCTGGTCAAACAGCTATTCGCAATTGAAGCAGAGGACTTCCCTGATTCACCGACATTTACATTGACAAATTCCCCTGTTATGATATACTTTGATGATAAAACTATTTTATACTAAAATTATTTAACGAAAGCAAATGAATGTGAGGATCTGATCATTATGAAGAATTTTAAAATCGGTGATAAACTTACGAGATTTCCCCTGATCCAGGGTGGAATGGGCGTTGGTATCAGCTTGGCCGTCTGGCAGGCACCGTTGCAAAGGAAGGCGGGATTGGAATCATTTCCACCGCTCAGATCGGCTACCGGGAAAAGGATTTCGACCGGAATACCGAAGAAGCCAACCAGCGGGCTATCCTGTCCGAGATGAAAAAAGCACGCAGGATTTCTCCTGACGGTATCATCGGCTACAACATCATGGTTGCACTGAAGGAGTACGCATCTCATGTAAAAGCCGCTGTCCATGCCGGCGCTGACCTGATCATCTCCGGTGCAGGACTTCCTACAGAGCTCCCTGCTCTTGTCAGCGGAAGCAAAACAAAGATTGCCCCCATCGTCTCAACGGACAAATCTGCAAAGGTTATCCTGAAATACTGGGAAAGAAAGTACAAGCGCACTGCAGACCTTGTGGTGATCGAAGGTCCCCAGGCAGGCGGTCATCTGGGCTTCCACAAGGAAGAGCTGGATTCCTATACACCGGAAGCCTACGACAATGAGATCCGAAAGATCGTCCAGACTGTAAAAAGCTATGCCGCAAAATTCGGCACGGAAATCCCTGTAGTAGCTGCCGGCGGCATCGCCACGCACGAGGATGTAAAGCATGTCCTTGATCTTGGTGTGGACGGCGTTCAGGTTGCCACCCGTTTTATCCCAACGGAAGAATGTGACGCAGACATCCGGCTGAAAGAATCCCTGATCCACGCCACAAAGGACGACATCGCCATTGTAAAAAGCCCGGTAGGTATGCCAGGTCGTGCCATTATGAATCCCTTCATGCAGCACGTCATGGCCGGTGAAAAAATTCCGCACAGTCCCTGCCACCGCTGCCTTGCCAAATGTTCTCCCGGCGAGATCCCTTACTGCATTACTGACAAGCTGATCGCCGCCGTAAAGGGCGACGTGGAAAACGGCCTGCTGTTCTGCGGAGCAAAGGCTATATGGCAGATAAGATCGAAACCGTGCACGATGTGATCGCTGATCTGTTTGGCACAGAGCAGAATGCATCTGACTGTCATAAAGATAAACCTGCGCTGTCAGGCGCACTACACAAAAAGCCCCTGCTTTCATTGCTTTTCGCAGTGAAAACAGGGACTTCTGTTTTTCTACCGGTTATCGATCTTTTCCGGGTACATGTCATGCTCTGTCAGGCGTTTCCAGGCAATCTCCTCCCATCTGGTTCCAGCTTTTCCATAATTGCAGTAGGGATCAATGGAAATGCCGCCTCTCGGAGTAAATTTTCCCCAGACCTCAATGTATTTCGGATCCATAAGACGGATCAGATCCTTCATAATGATGTTCACACAATCCTCATGAAAATCTCCGTGATTGCGGAAGCTGAAAAGATACAGCTTCAGCGATTTGCTCTCCACCATTTTTTCACCGGGTACGTAGGATATCGTGATCGTTGCGAAATCCGGCTGTCCGGTAATGGGACAAAGACTTGTAAATTCCGGGCAGTTAAATTTTACAAAATAATCGTTGTCCGGGTGCTTGTTCAAAAATGTTTCCAGTACCTCCGGAGCATAATTGTCCGGATACTTTACTTTCTGATTTCCAAGAAGGGTGATCCCTTCTTTTTCCAGGTTTTCTCTGCTCATTATTTTTTTCCTTTCTATAGTCAGGCGGATATTTATAATCCAATCTATCTGTCAAGTGCCGGGTCCTTCACTCCATTGAGACGGAATGCCTCTGCTCTGTCAATACAGGTTCCGCACACACCGCAGGCTTTTCGCCGCCTTCGTAACAGCTCCAGGTCAGTTCATAAGGAACATTAAGCTCCAGACCGGTTTTTACGACCTCTGCCTTTGTGCAGCTGACAAAGGGCGCCTCAACCTTCAGCTGGCCGCCGCTTCCCTGATAGATCGCCTCGTTGATCGCATTGTGAAATGCACTGCTGCAGTCCGGATACGCATTTCCGGCAGCATCATCCGCATGTGCTCCGTAATAGATCACACTGCAGTTTTTTGACAGCGCAATACTTGCTGCCGAGGAAAGAAATAATCCGTTCCGGAACGCACATAGGTTGAAACCGGTGAGCCATCAGTTTCCTTCAGCTGCTCTGCATAGCTTCGTGAGGGATTTCTCTGTCTGAATGCTTCAGAAGCGAGCAGTCACTGTACCGGAAGATTGGCTCCAGATCCAGATAAAGATGCTCCACTCCGTAATATTCTGCTGTTTTTCTGGCAGCCTCGATTTCTTTTGTGTGCTTCTGTCCGTAAGCTACTGTTAATGCAATTACATTCTCTTTTCCATATTTGTTTACGGCAAGCCCCAGGCAGGTGGTGGAATCCACACCGCCGCTTGCAAGTACAAGTGCTTTCATAGCGTTCTCCTTTTCTGCGGTATTTCTTGTTATATTGTGATATGTTTTCCTGTCATACTCCCCGTTTCTGCGGGTCCCAGATCACCTTATGAAGCTGGATCTGAAGCTTTACATCGTTGAGCTTTTTTTCCATAAGGAAATCCACGATCTCCACCGGCTGGATCCTGCCAAATACAGGGCTGAAATAAACTGCCGTTTTTCCGACCAGCCTGTACTTTTCTAGGATTTCCAGGGCTTTTTCCATATCTCTGCGGCTGCTGACCACGAATTTCAGCGTATCCTCACTGCCCAGAAGCTCCAGATTGGAAAGGAGCATCTCTTTTTCCATGCCGCTGTCCGGTGCTTTATAATCCATGGTAAAAGACGGACGTTTTTTTTAATATATGATAAGGCTTCAGATCCACGCTTCCATTGGTCTCAATCTCCACCCGCTGGGATGGATCCTCCAGGATTGCCTCGATCAGCTCCTCCATCCCTTTCCGCAAAAGTGGTTCCCCGCCTGTAAGTGTCACATTTTTTACGCCTGTCTCACGGATCCAGGAAAGAATCTCTTCTTTTGTCAGCCTTTCACTCTCACATCCCGGCTCATTTGCCCAGCTGGTATCACAATAACTACACTGAAGATTGCAGCCCTTAAACCGGATAAAAGTGGCAAGCTCTCCTGCCCGTCTGCCCTCTCCGTTGATGCTGACAAATTTCTCTACAACCTGATAGGTACTCATAGCCATACCGCCTCCGTTTCTTCTTCCGTTTCCCGGTAAGCTGCACAGTTATTTGGTGTTTCGTAAACAACAGCTCTTTTTACAGGATAGCCCTTTTCTTCCATTTTTCTGAAAAAAAATACTCTGAAAAAATTCTCTGCTGTAGGACGAAAGGGAACCTTCACCAGATGAAAGCCTTCTTCATCCAGTGCTTCCAGGGTTTTCGGACGTAATGTATTTTCTTCATAGATCAGCGTGTGATCCATGGAATCTGCCAGCTCCCGAAGATCCTTTTTCAGATCTCCGAAGTCTACCAGCATCCCGCGCCCCTGACCGTTTTTCTCCAGCTTCCGGCTTTCGATCTCAATCTCCACATGCCAGCGATGACCATGGATGTTGGAACATTTGCCGGTGTAACCGGACAGAAAGTGTGCCGAATCGAAATCTGCTTCTGTTTTTAACTGATACATAAATTTTTCCTCCTTCTGGATCTGTCACACCACCCGAATATTTCCATAAATAAGAAAGAATCCTGCTTGCAGGATTCCCGGCCGTGATTCTTCTGTGATCTGCATGTCAGGCGGATATTCGCGATCCGCATTCGCTGCGCAGTTTTAAACCGAATAACTGCTTGATCCGGTTAAAGTAAAAAAAGGCAGACCCACCACGAGTCTGCCCTGATTCTCACATCTTCTTCAGCCCTGGTTTTATTTATAGACAGGATGGTACAAACGAACTGTCTTATATTAATTTGTATGGTATTTCCGGAGATACTGCATCAAACGATAAATCGGACCAGTACAGCGTTTCGTAAATAACTATACCAATCGCGTAGGATGTGGATTCGAGTGTGCAGGTATAAAAACGCAGGCGTAGCGGCTACGCCGAGGCTTTTATACCTGTGCAATCGGATTCACAGACAAGTGAGTGGTATAGTTATTTCGAAAACGCTGTACTAGATCATCCGCGTTCGCTGCTCACTCATGAGCGCAGTCGCTCCGCAACGATCTATAGGAACTTCAACTCCGGAATTACGGTAAATTTTCTGCAGAATTATCTTCTTCCGCAGCACTTCTTATATTTCTTACCGCTTCCGCACGGACACGGATCGTTGGGATAGATTTTCTTGCAGATGCTGGCTGCATCGGCATTGCTGTCGGCACAAAGCTGTTCGGCATTGCAGTGTGCGGCTTGCCTGTGGCAAACGGCCATACTGCTCCTGAGATCTCATTCGGTGTGTAACCGCGGAATTCCAGCATTCTTGTGTTATTGTTTGCTCCATGATCAGCTTTGTAAATTTCTCAAGCTGCTCATCGTTAAACTGGATCCCCTTCTGGTTCAGGTTTTCCATAATCGCTGACATTCTGCCATCCATGGAGCATTCTTTGTAAATAAAGAACAGTACCTGATCCTTCACTGCATCGGAAACCTTCATCTCATCCAGCAGGAATCTGCCCAGTCTCTGGTAAGAAGCAGATTTTGTTGGATACCCGTTTTCGGAATAATCCAGGATCTCATCTACAGACGGAATATAGAATTTCCGTCCACCCTGACGTCTCTCGATATCCTTGTAGATGTTATTGACCAGTGCGGATTTCAGGATCAGCTGATCCTCCGCAAGCTCACAGATACAGGCCTTCTCCGGAATGGTATGATACAGCTCGATGAAGCTGTCATATCCGATGTCAAAGCCTTTTCTCTGCTTAAACATCTCATATACGGTCTTTGCCGGTGCAGATACATACAGATAGCTTACCATAATAAGGCAATCCTTCAGCCAGTTTACCTGGCTGCGAAGTGTTTGGAACTCCGGTGTATTGATCTGATCGTAAACAGCTACAACCTCTGCCGGAACTTCTGCGTAATCATCACTGTAGGAAACAAGGTAGCCCATATCGTTCAGCCATTCTAACGTATTCCACTCATCCTCTGCAACATGGAAGCATTTTCTCTGAATAGCTGCCTCAAAAGCCAGTACCTCCTGATCGTCTGCTACGAGGAAGCTTGCTTTCATAACCTCCGGTTTAAGAACCTCTGCGGCAACCTTTGCGGCGACCTCTTCCTGATCCATTCCCTTGCAGTGAAGTCCAAGCTCACCTGCAATGCTGAGAAGGTCTTCTTTACGATAGGACATGAGGAAATCTTTTACTGTAGGATTTCTTCTGCTGCCTGTGGCTGCCTCATCTGCTTTTGCAGCTCTGGTTGCTGCCTCTACTGCCGCTACTGTTGCAGCAATGTCTTCCGATGCTTTGGCTGTTTCCGCCTTTGTCTCAACTGCTGCAGTGCATCCCAGCTCTGGTGCCTCTGTCCAGTACGGATCATCCTCACCCTTTACTTCTTTTATAATAGAAGGAGCTTCTGCTGTTCCCTCGTCTTTCTTCTCAATATCAACTCTGTATTCCGGAGCTTCCTTATCCGCACCATACTGACGGAAGGTAAACCATTTCTCGGAATCCATAAGCTCTGCAGTCTCTGTCTCGCCTGCATTTAATAATGTGAAATTATTCTTCGCTTCTCCGTCACCGTTCTCACGGATCTGTACTTTTTTCTGAAAAAATTCAATCTCATATAGGCTGCCTGCCGGATACTGAACCAGTTTTTCAAGCATGGCTGCCATCTTTGCAAATGTAACGTCAGCCGCAACAGTACAGCGTCTCCATACCGGCGGTTTCGTTCCTTTTCTTGTGATTTTTAACTGATAAAACATTCCTGTGTTCCTCTCCTGTAAATATATGCCGATCAGGAGATACGAATAACTCCTGATCCGGCGTAAGCAACTTCCCCTATGTTATACAAAAATAGAGAAATTGTCAATATTTGAGAGGCTTCTACAACACAATATCATATTTCTCAACCTGGATCACAGCATTTCCGTCACTGTGAAACAGGATCTCATCTGCTTCCACTGGTGTTGGGATCACGGTAGTCGCAGTTTTGCTTCCATCATTGATAAAAAGCTCTATGGAGCTTCGATCCAGGATAAAACGCAGCTTCAGATTTTGTCTGTCATCTGTGATCTGGAACTTTCTTGTACATATAACATCACGCTGCACCCCGCTCCAGGTTCTGTCGATCTCCAGTATCTGTCTTTTTCGATCATAGGTAAAGACCGTTGTATATTCTTCATTGCGTGCAAGCTCAATCCGGAACTCATTGTACATATCCAATGCTTCCTGATTTGGATTTCCGGAGTTCCTGCTTCCATCCATGATGCCATCTGCGTTCTGCAGTTCCACAGTCAGATCGATCATTCGGCACGGACGCCTTCAAGCTTAAGCTCTCACCCACTTTACATTCTCATAACAACAACGGTTTTTCCGATAATTCTCAATTTCCCGGACCGGCTTCTGCCAGATCTTTCCGTCACGATATTCCAGCTCTCTCGGAAGAGTCATCATTCCCTGCCATCTCTGCTTTTCCTTGATCACACAGCTATCCCAGGATTTCATCCAGGCGATCATTACTCTTCTTCCATCTGGAAGAAGGGTTGTCTGCGGCGCATAAAAATCAAGTCCGTAGTCCAGACTTACCGGTGCGTCTTTTTCAAATGTATGTTTTTCGCTGTCATAATCTCCCGTAAAATACAGGGAATTATGTCCATTATGAAACTCATACCCTTTTGCACGCATATGCTGCGGAGAACAGATCAGCACATGTTTATCCCCGAGCGGAAAGAAATCGGGGCATTCCCACATAACACCGATTTCTCCTGTGGAGTTCTCCGCAAGAATTGTTTCAAATTTCCATTCTTTCAGATCTTTACTGGAAAACAGAACTACCTGTCCAGGAATTTCTTCGCTGCGGCATCCTACGAGCATATGGTATGTTCCGTTATCTTCCCATATCTTCGGATCACGGAAATCAACTCTGCTGCATTTCTCCGGAAGCATATCCCCGGTGACTACCGGATTTTTCTCTACCTTTACATAATCTTTTCCGTCACCCCAGGCAAGGCACTGATTCTGCCGGACTTCTTCTTTTCCATCAGGCAGCTTTTCTGTTGTAACTCCTGTGTAGATCAAAGCATGTTTTCCATCCGCTTCAATAGCACTTCCGGAAAAGCATCCCTCTCGATCATATTCCTGATCCGGTGCAAGCGCTGTAGGAAGCTGCTCCCATCTGATCATATCCTCCGTCACACTGTGGCCCCAGTGCATAGGGCCCCAGTCACGGCTGTAAGGATGATACTGGTAAAAAAGATGTACCTTTCCTTTAAAAACAGAAAATCCATTGGGATCATTGATCCAGCCAACCGGTGCAGATACATGAAAGGCCGGTTTCTCTTCCTGCGGGATATTTTTTGCTTCCTCTATTTCATAAAGACGTGCTTTTTCAAGTTTTTCACTCATACTCTGCTCTCTCTTTCTTTTTTTGTTTCTGACCGGTATCTTTTTCTGTTTTTATTTCTCTGTCTCACTAAGAGACTTCTGATACTGGTCAAAATATTTCTGTTTGATCGCCAGATAATCAGACAGTCCATACTGCTCCATCTTTTTCAGATAGGAATCCCATTCTTTATCGATGCCGCCATTCAGGATCCAGTCTGCTTTTTTCTGTTCCGCATACTTCTTGATATCCGTGTCATACTGAGATACCTTATTGGTATCATCAATACTCATAAATACATTCGGATACACATATTTACTTTTCATATCCTTAAGATATGTTTCATGCATATTGTCGAGACGCCATTTTGCATCTGCCGGCTCTGTTACATATACATCGTAATACTCGTTAAGTATTGCCAACGGTCCGTTTACAGACTGTGCTTCACGAACCTCTACCGGAGATGCATCTCCAGATCCATATGTTTCAGCATCTGGCCACCTTCTGCATTCTCGGACATCTCAAAGATATTAAATGAATCTTTTTCCCCGTAAGTACCCCAGTTATTCTGCGGAGACTGGATCGGTGCATACATCTGATCGATCCATGCTGCTGCCAGTGCCGTATTCCGACAGCTTGTAGTCAGAACGCAGCGTCTCTGTCAAAGCCACTGGTTTCACTGTTATTCTGTCTTGTGATATTTACAAGACATCCGGACCGGCCAGCGCCGGGAGCATTACATAATCTTCATTGTTATCAATATTTGCAATATCCCAGGTGAAACACAGACCATATCTGTGGTTCTTACCTTTTGCAACATAAGTTGACCATTCCTGGGTAAAAGCCTCCGGATCCACCAGCTTTTCTTCTACCAGCTGATGGAGCCACTGAATACCTTCTTTATAGCCTTCCTGTACAGTTGTATAAATAACGGTTCCATCATCTTTCACTGCAAAATGATCACCGGTGTCACCATATCCTTCTCCGAATCCGTTGATGAGAATTGCAGGATCCTGATCACCATTATTGATGATAAAGGACATCGGGATCACACCACCCTCAATGTTGAATTTCTTTTCCAGTTTATCTGCATTGTCGCGGAAAGCGATCAGAACCTGTTCCAGTTCCTCAGTTGTAGTTGGAACGTCCAGCTTCAGATAATCCAGCCATTTTTTATTAATGTAGGGAATATCTCCAATTGCCTGAATGGCTTCTTTCCCCGCACCAAGCTGCTCAATCCATGGGAAAGAATAAATATGTCCGTCCGGTGCTGTACACATTGTTCTGTATTCCGGGTATTTTTCAAATACAGCCTTAAGATTCGGCATGTATTTATCAATGAGATTTTCTACCGGAATAATGATTCCCTGTTTGGCATAACGAAGAAGATCATAATCACTCATCCCTGCGTTAAAAAGTCCATCCGGAAGATTTCCAAACTGTGCCAGCGCCAGATTTTTTTTGTCATCAAACTGATCCGACACAAAACAGGTCCAGTCAATGTGGACATTGGTCTGCTTTTCCAGTCTTTCAAAGATCGTTCTTTCATTAGGTTCCTGTGTAGATGTTGCAGGTGCACTGGTAATAAAAGACAGCTCTGCTTTTTCTTTCAGAGGAAAGGACACATCTTCCACCGGGGTATCCGGATCTGTTTCTGCTTTCATGTGTTCTTTTCCATTTCCACATCCGGCACTGCATACCATTATAATTGCAGAAAGCCCGATTGCCAATAATGCCTTCATTCTTTTTTTCATCATTATCAACCTCCTGTCATCAGCCTTTTACAGAACCAACCATAATGCCCTGGTCAAAATATTTCTGGAAGAATGGATACATGATCAGAAGCGGTAAACTTGATACAATGATCGTAGCATATTTCAGAAGCTCCGCTACCTTTGCCATCTGTGCAGTACTCTGGATATCTGCGATCATTCCGGGCTGCGGTGTATTCTGTACAAGGATGGAACGAAGTACCAGCTGCAATGGCTGCAGTTTCGCATCATTCAAATAAATCATAGCGTCAAAATAACTGTTCCACATTCCTACAAAGGACCACAGTGCAAGCACTGCGATGATCGGTTTGCATACCGGCATCATAATCTTGAAAAAATGCTCGATTTCCGTGGCACCGTCAATGGCAGATGCCTCTCTGAGTTCCTTGGGGATAGACTGATAATAGGTTCTGGCAAGGATCATGTTCCAGACATTAAATGCACCCGGAAGCAGGATTGCCCAGATTGTATTTACCAGATGCAGCTGATTGATCAGGATAAAAGTCGGGATCATTCCTCCACCGAAAAACATGGTAATGAGAAAAATAACATTGAAGAAATTTCTTCCCACAAATTCTTTCTTGGACATTGGATATGCTGCCAGCAGAGTTACCAAAACTGAAATAATGGTAAACACCAGGGAATAAAAAAATGAGTTTGCAAAGCCTCTCCAGATCATATTATTTTCAAGAACTCTGCGGTACGCATCGATCGTCCACTTCCGCACATCAAAGCTGATTCCCTGGCTGTTCAGCACATTCGGATCCATAAAGGATGCGATCACAACATATAAAAGCGGAACCAGAATGGAAAGTACAAATGCACCCAGAAGTACGTATCCGATTCCTAAAATGGCTTTGTCAGATGCCGAATATTTCTTTTTCTTTGCTTTTGCCATAACAGCACCTCCTATAATCCCTCTCCGTCATTCAGTTTCTTGACTACCCAGTTTACAAAGATCAAAAGAATTACATTGATCACTGAATTAAACAGCCCCACTGCTGTAGAATATCCATAGTCTCCATTCAGAAGACCGATTCTGTATACATAAGTAGAAAGAATCTCAGATGCAGGAAGGTTCATATCTGTCTGCAGTGCATATGCTTTTTCAAAACCAATGCTCATAATATTCCGGCCTGAAGGATAAACTGGATCACAATGATGTTTTTAATAGCCGGAAGCTGTACATACCAGATCTGCTGCAGGATATTTGCTCCATCCACACTGCTGCCTCTTCCAGATCCTTACTTGCATTGGCAAGTGCTGCAGTATACATAATGGATGCCCATCCGGCTGTCTGCCAGATTCCGCTGGCTATGTAAATCGTACGGAATGCCGACGGCATGGTCATCCAGTTGGCATCCGAACCGATCAGTTTATTCAGCGGACCTACAGGTGAAAGAAACATACGAACCATACCACAGAGTACGATAACGGAAATAAAATTCGGCGCATAGATCAGAAGCTGAATTTTTCCTGATCCCGGCTCTCCGGATCTGATTCAGAAGAAGTGCCAGGATGATCGGAATCGGAAATCCCCACAGTAGTCCGTAAATACTCAGTTTCAGAGTGTTCACAAGATAATTCATAAAATCCGGTGATGCCAGAAATCTCCGGAAGTATTCCAGTCCTACCCATTTGCTTCCAAATACACCATCAATGACATTGTAGTCCTCAAAAGCGATCAGTACGCCACCCATGGGCACGTATTTGAAGATGATCGTCAGAAGAAGTGCAGGCAGCAGAAAAAACACATACAGCTGCCAGTTCTTTTTCACATACTGAAGCTTTTCTGCGGCAGTTCTTTTTCCTGCCGGAACAGCTTTCGCAGAACCTTTTTTCATTCTCTTTTCCTCCCTTTTTTGTTCTTTCGTTCTTGTTTAGTAACCGGTAAAGTAACCGGTTACTTTATAATTTGATACTACTATATGACATAGCTTCTGTCAACCTTTTTTTGTTAATTTATTCAAGAAAAGTTACCGGTTACTTAACTGGTTATTTTTTTATTGCTATTTAACGTCTGTATTGTTATACTTAATTACATCAATCCAATTATCCTGTACGGTCTGCAGATTTCTCTTATATGATCACATCTGCATTCCGTATCATAACTTTCTGCTGTTAAAAGGAGAATATTTTTTATGGCTAAAAAACAGGTAACATTTGCCGATATTGCAGAATACACTGGTTTTTCCAAGACTACGATCTCCAGATATTTCAATCATCCGGATTCTCTGACCCTGGAAAATCAGGAAAGATCGCAAAAGCACTTGATGAGCTCGGCTACAGAAAAAACAAGCTTGCCAGGGTTCTTGCCAATGGAAAAAGCGAATTTGTAGGGATCATTGTTCCCGAACCTTTATACTTTCATTATTATCCC
>ENA-OQIM01000655-OQIM01000655.1-human-gut-metagenome-genome-assembly--contig:-NODE-655-length-12906-cov-2.071758_pt1 | contig 12906 bp, 25 predicted proteins | sample MGYA00242579_ERZ504744 | MGnify/ENA primary metagenome ERZ504744 (study PRJEB26092, sample SAMD00036441) | human gut metagenome | host: Homo sapiens | study: EMG produced TPA metagenomics assembly of...
ATTCAGTCCCTATTTCACCGCAACTTAAAGGGGTGCTGACCGAAATGGTCAGCACCCTTTTGCTGTATAGAAGTAGTCGTTGGGGACGTTCTTAAACGACTATTCATTCAAGAACGTCCAAGACTATCCCAGGATCAGGCACGCTTTGGTGCGGGAAGGTAGCTGCTCAGAAATGTGGTCGAATGAGAGTTGCATCAAAGGAGCACTGGTTGGTGTTTCGCGCGATGCGTCAACCGACACTCGTCGCTATACCGGGGACAGACAGACCGGGCTCCCTATACGACAACTGTTGACATCATATACTATGTGTCATATAGTAGGTGTTACACAGTATACTACGAAAGGAGGTGTGCGGATGGAGGCACAGATGAAGCGCGGCTTCCTCGAGGCCTGCGTGCTCGCGGCCGTCTCGGGCGAGGAATCCTACGGCTATCAGATCGTGAAGGACGTGCCCGCGAGCATGGGGCTCACGGAGTCCACGCTCTATCCGTTGCTCAAGCGCCTGGAGAAGGCAGGGTGCATCACGCGCGCTCCGCCGAGCACAACGGGCGGCTGCGAAGGTACTACCGCATCACGAACACCGGGCATGAGCGTATCGCCGAGTTCCTCGCCGAATGGCCATCCGTGCAGGAAATCTACAGTTACGTGAAGGGAGCGCACCATGACGCGCGATGAGTTCTTGAACCGGCTGGGCGAGCTTCTGGCCTGTCTGCCGGCAGATCAGGTAAAGGAAACGCAGGAGTTCTACGCGGAGGCCATCGCCGACCGTATGGAGGACGGCATGACGGAGGCCGAGGCTGTGGCCGCCATGGGCACGCTCGGTGAGGTCGCCGAGGCAACGCTCGACGAACTGCCCGCCGTGCCGCGCGCAATTGCGAGGACCAAGCGCAAGAGCACGGCGCTTCTATGGGCGCTCGCCATCGTGGGCTCTCCGGTATGGATTCCGCTGCTGTTCGCGTTCGTCGCCGTTGCCGCTACAGTCTACATCTGCATTTGGGTTCTTGCGCTCTGCGTGTGGATCGTGGCCGCGGCATTCGGGGGCGCGGGCGTGGTGGGGCTCCTGTTCACCGTGGACGGCATCATTATCGGGCATGTTCCGTACGTTTTAACCTCGATGGGAATGGGATTCGCTTCCATCGGTGTGGCGCTCCTCGCGGGAGCCGGTGCCTGGACGGCGTCCAAGCAGATCGCGCGCCTCTCTGCCTTTGGGCGAAGAAAGCCGTTTCGCCCTTCTGGAAAGATCGAGGCAGTAAGAGCCGCAGGGGCGCTGAAGCGGCGCCGCTTACGGCATAGGAAGGAGTGCAAACATGTCCAGCGTAAAAAAGATTTACCTTGCCGTAGCGGGTGGGCTTGTTGCCACGGGGCTCGTCCTGGCTGCTATCGGATTTGTGGCCTCCGGCTTTAACCTCGCTGTGTTCAACACACAGATCGACCTGCGCGATGACACCATCATTCTGGGTGGTGTTGAAATAGACGACCCGACAGCTTCCACTCATCGAGCAGCTTGCCGAGGTTGGCGAGATCCATATTGGATCTGCAACGGCTGGTTCGTCTTCTCCTCGCAAATGATCGAGCTCGTAGCAGCCATCCCCCTTCGGGCGCACCACGACGGGCGTAAGCACGCCGCCCTCGAAGCCTTTTGACCTAGTCGCTGGGGACTCTTAAACGACTAGTCTTTCAAGAACGTCCCCAGCAACTACCCCAAATGCCAGAACCAAAGCAGCGCCGCAAGCAAAGGACAGACAGCGAGCGGGCACCAGAGCGAACAAATTGGCATAAAAGAGGACGGCATAGACCTTCTGGTCATGCGTCCTCTTTGAATGATAGTTGTCGCTCTGTGCCCGCGCAGCGTCGGCCGGTCCGCCGTTCGGTAGAACGGCGGAACCTCCTAGCCACCCAGATAGGCTTTACGCACGTTATCGTCGTGCAGGAGCTCTTGGCCGGTGCCGGTCATGGTGATCTTGCCGGTCTCGAGCACGTAGCCGCGCGTGGCGATTGAAAGCGCCATTTGGGCGTCTGCTCGACCAGAAGCACCGTGGTACCGGCCTTGTGCAGGTCCTCGACAATCTGGAAGATCTGCTCGATCAGGATCGGCGCCAAACCCATGGAGGTTCATCGAGCATGAGCAGCTTGGGATCGCTCATGAGGCACGGCCCATGACGAGCATCTGCTGCTCACCACCCGAGAGGGTGCCGGCCACCTGGCGACGGCGTTCCTTCAGGCGCGGGAACTGCTCGTAGACGCGCTCAAGCCCCGGAGCAACCGTGGACTTGGGCTGCGTATAGGCACCCATCTCCAGGTTCTCCTCAACCGTCATCTGCAAAAAGGCACGACGGCCTTCGGGCACCTGGGCCAGGCCCTTGCCAACCAACTTGTCGGCGGGCGCGTGGGTAATATCCTCGCCCATAAACTTGATGGAACCGGTCTTGGAACGCAGCAGGCCCGAGACGGTCTTGAGCGTTGTGGACTTACCGGCACCGTTCGCACCGATCAGAGCCACGATCTCGCCCTCGTTAACGTTAAAGGAGATGTCCTTGATGGCGTGGATAGCGCCGTACCAGACGTTGATGTTGTAGACGGAAAGCATCGGCTCTGCCATTTAGTTCTCCCCCTTATCCTGCTTGCCCAGATACGCCTCGATAACGGCGTCGTTGTTCTGGATTTCCTCTGCCGTGCCCTTGGCGATGACCTTACCAAAGTTGAGCACGCAGATGCCCTCGCAGATGTTCATAACGAGCGACATATCATGCTCGATAAGCATGATGCGATGCCGAAGGTGTCGCGGATCTTGACGATGTTCTCCATGAGCTCCGCGGTCTCGGACGGGTTCATGCCGGCGGCAGGCTCGTCGAGCAACAGCAGCTTGGGGTTGGTGGCAAGCGCGCGGACGATCTCCAGACGACGTTGAGCGCCGTAAGGCAGCGAGCCGGCCTGCTCATTTGCCAGGTGCTCCATGTCAAAAATGGACAGCAGCTCCATGGCGCGCTCGTGGGCGGCCTTCTCGTGCTTCCAATACGTCGGCAGGCGCAGCACGCCTCAAAACCGGAGTAGCGCTCCTGATTGTGCAAACCGACCTTGACGTTGTCCTCCACCGTCATGGTGTTGAACAGGCGGATGTTCTGGAAGGTACGGGCGATGCCCATACGGTTGACCTGATAGACCGACTTGCCCGAGGTGTCCTCACCGTCGAGCAGGATGGTGCCGTGCGTGCTGATACACCTTGGTGAGCAGGTTGAAGACCGTGGTCTTTCCGGCACCGTTGGGGCCGATCAGACCGGCGATCTCGGTCTTGCCGATAGTCAGGCTAAAGTCGTCGACTGCCTTAAGGCCACCGAACTCAATGCCCAGGTGGATGCACTCGAGCGCCGGGCGCTGGCCCAAGTCGCGGTCGGGAACGATGGCGCCAGAAGGATACGGGACCATCTTGCCCTTGTTGAACTCAAACTTACTGGGCATCGGCTGCCACCTCCTTCTTGGAAGCAAAGCGGTCCTTAATGCGTGCGAAGAACGCCTTGAGCTGCGGGTTGTTGGTAAAGATCATGACCAGGATCAACACGATGGCGTAGATGAGCATGCGGTAGTCCGAGAACTGACGGAGCAGCTCGGGGAGCACCGTAAGCAGTGCGGCCGCGATGACGGAACCGCGCATGTTGCCCAGACCACCCAGGACCACGAACACCAGGATGAGGATGGACGTGTTGAAGTCGAACTTGGTGGCGGAAAGCTGCGAGAAGTTACCGCCGAAGAGGGCTCCGGCAGCGCCGGCGAGAGCGGCGGAAACCACGAAGGCGATCATGCGGTACTCGGTGACGGAGATGCCCACGGACTCGGCAGCGATCTTGTTGTCGCGCACGGCCATAATGGCACGGCCGGTACGGCTGCGAACCAGGTTGAGCACGATCACGAGCGCGACCATGACCAGGATGGCACCGGCGAGGAAGGTCGAGTACGTCGACACGCCCGATGCGCCCTGCGCGCCCTTGATGATGGCGGTGCCGTCCTCGAGCAGGTGCAGGTCGTCGATCGTGGAGTTACCTGTGATGTTAAAGATCACGTGCAGACCGCGGGAGTCGACGCCACAATGAGGCAGGTGACGATCTCTTTGATGATCTCGCCAAAAGCCAGGGTCACGATGGCCAGATAGTCGCCGCTCAGACGCAGGACCGGGATACCGATCAAGAAGCCCAAGATGGCAGCGGCGATAGCGCCGACCACGATGCTGATGACCAGGCGCATCGGATCGGACGGGACGGCGCTCTCCAGCGCGACCGCGGTGACGATGCCCGTGTAGGCACCGACGCTCATAAAGCCCGCGTGGCCCAGCGACAAGTCGCCCGCGATGCCGACGACGAGGTTGAGGGAGATGGCCATGACGATGTAGGCCGTAATGGGAACCAGCTGACCGGCGATCATGCGCGGGATCATGTGGTTAGACTGCATAAAGAACACGATGGCAAATGCACGATGCACATGGCGTACGTAACAAAGTCGTGACGCGTCTGCTTGTCTTTAAGAAACTTCATAACGCTCACCTACACCTTCTCGGGGACGTACTTGCAAGAGGCCGGCAGGCTTGACGAGCAGGACGATGATCAAAACACCAAAGACGATGGAGTTGGCAAGGCTCGTGGAAATGTAAGCCTGCGCCATCGCCTCGATGATGCCGATGAGAATGCCGCCGACAAAGGCACCGGGGATGGAGCCGATGCCGCCGAAAACGGCAGCGTCGAAGGCCTTGATGCCAGGCATGGCGCCCGTGGTGGGCTGCAGGACCGGCGAGTAGGAGCACAGGAGCACACCGGCGATGGCGGCAAGGGCGGAGCCGATGGCAAACGTCATCGAAATAGTGCGGTTGACGTTGATGCCCATGAGCTGAGCGGCGGCCTTGTCCTCGGACACGGCGCGCATGGCTTTGCCCATCTTGGTCTTACCTGTAAAGAACATCAGGCCGGCATGATAACCAGGCAGGCGACGATGGTGACGAGCGAGACTGCGCTTACATTGAACTTGGCCAAGAACTCCGGCACCTGGAAGGTGACGAGCGAAGTGAAGTTCTTGGGCGTGGCGCCCCACAGAAGCTGCGCGGCATTCTGCAGGAAGTAGGACACGCCGATGGCCGTGATCAGAACGGCCAGCGGGCCCGCCTGACGCAGCGGCTTGTATGCCAGACCCTCGATGAGAACACCGAGAACGGTACAGACCACACAAGAGAGAATTACAGATGCCCAGCCGGGAGGCCGAGATACGACGTGGCGCAGAACGAGACATAGGCACCGACCATGATGACGTCGCCGTGAGCGAAGTTCAGCATCTTGGCGATACCGTAGACCATGGTGTAGCCCAACGCGATGATGGCGTAGACGCTGCCCATGGACAGGCCGTTGACAGGTATTGGATAAAGACCGTCATGTTCCACATCCCCCTTTCGAATAGGTTTCCAGTTGATGTATGAAACAGGGACGTTACATCGTCCTAGATACCAAGCAAGCAGGGAAGGCCAAAACCTCCCCTGCTTGGGATCAAAACCGCTCTATGTAAGGCGGCCTATTAGGCCTGTACGTACTTGCCGTCGGTAATGACGTACGCCGTCGGGTCCTTCTGGACCTGACCCTTGTCGTTCCAGGAGAGCTTGCCAGTCAGGCCGTCAACGGTAATGTTGCGCATGGCCTCGGGAAGCTTCTCGGCAACCTCGGTGGGGTCGGCGTCGACGCCCAGGCCGGCTCCTTGAGAGCCTCGACCACAGCATGCACGCCGTCGTAGGCGTCGGCGGCAAACTGGTCGGGGGTATCGCCGTACTTATCCTTGTAAGCGTTGACAAAGTCGGCGTTCTTCTCGTCGTCGGCGGAGAACGGGGTCATGAGCAGCAGACCCTCGGCCAGAGAGGTGTCGAAGCCCTCAACGCCCAGGATGCCGTCCATGCCGTCGCAGCCCATCATCTTGACGTCGTAGCCATGTCCTTGGCGTTCTTGAGCAGGACGGACGCCGGCGTGTAGTAGATCGGCGCAAAGATCATGGTGGCGCCTGCCTGCTTGGCCTTGGTCAGCTGGTTGGTAAAGCTCGTGGCGGAGTCGTCCTTAAAGGTCTCCTCGTCGACAATCTCAAGCTTAGACTTAGCGGCCTGGGCCTTAAAGGAATCTGCGATGCCCGAAGAATAGGCGTCGCCGGAGTTATAGAACAGCACGAACTTCTCGTTCGCATACTTCTCTGCCAGGAACTTGGCAGCGTTGACACCTTGGTTGGGGTCGGTAAAGCAAACCTGGAAGACGCAATCCTTGCCCTTGGTAACGTCCTCGGAGGACGCGGACGGGGTGATCATGAACGTCTCGGGGTCGTTGCCGCACTCGGCGGCAACGGCGACCGACGCACCCGTGGTGGTCGGACCGACGAGGGCCTGCATGCCCCAGTCGAGCAGGGTGTTGAAGGCGTTGACGGCCTTCTCGCCGTCAGCCTGGTCGTCCTCGGCCTTGCTGACAAGCGGCAGCTCCTTAGTCGAGAAATCCTTGCAGCCAAGCTCGACAGCCTGTGTAACGGACTTGCCGTAGGACGCGTTGGCGCCGGTCAGCGGCCGATGGTGCCGATCTTAAACGAAGCGTCGCCCGACGCGGAACCGCTGTCGCCGCCGTTGGAGGAGCAGCCAGCTAGAATGGACATCGCCCCCAGACCTGCTGCGCTCGCGATAACGCTCCTGCGATTCATAACAGGGTTCAATGACTTACCGGTGAGGCTCGACATGCGGCTCTCCTCTCAAATCTCGTCGGGTTTCGGTTACCCGACAGGCCATCCTTCGCCGTGTTCGGCGTTCGCAAAATAGTAGACGCTTTAGTTAGGAAAAGTAGCGGTTATTTCGACTTTTCTTTGGATTTGTTCATTTATCCATTTTTCTGCGTATTTCCTTTACTTTATGCAGTAACGCCACTTTAATATGTAAAAGTAATGTTTCCATTCTGTTACAAGCGTTCCCGCTCTTAATAAACATGGTGTCCCCCTTTTTCGCTGGCCGCGGTGCGGCCGTCTTGCGGTACAGGGCAAACCTTATGGCGCAAACGTTGACAGTTTGTTACGGAAGTCCGTTTGTAGCGAGCGTGTTTCCAATGTTTCCGCAGCGTTTCGGGGGTGCCGTTTTGTGCGGCTCCTGTTGCCTGGCGAGCACGCGCCCCCGGTTCACGCTAGAATGCACTCAACCTTTAAGCGGTTTATCCATCCATAAGATGCACGAAGGAGTTATCTATGAGCGAACCCCTGCGCACCGTGAACGTCGGTCTGATCGGTCTGGGAACCGTCGGCGGCGGCGTGGCCCGTCTGATCAAGAGCCACCACGATGAGTACCTGGCAGCCTACGGCATCGACCTTAAGCTGACCCGCGCCTGCGCGCTTGCTTGGGAGCAGGCCGAGGCGGCAGGCATTGAGCGCGAGGCCTTTACGAGTGACTGGCACGACGTCGTCACCGACCCCGCCGTCGACATCGTCGTCGAGCTGATCGGCGGCGAGCATCCCGCAACCGAGATCTTTACCACCGCCTTTGAGCACGGCAAGCATGTCTCTCTGCCAACAAGGCTCTGCTCGGCCGTCACGTCGAAACGCTTGCCGAGAAGGCGCGCGCGTGCGGCGTGCAGATTAAGTGCGAGGCCAGCTGCGGCGGCGGCATCCCCATCGTCAGCACGCTTGAGCACGACCTGGTGGGCAACAAGATCCTGACCATCGCCGGCATCCTCAACGGCACCACCAACTACATCCTGTCGCGCATGGACGCCGAGGGCGCCGATTACGCCGATGTGCTCGCCGACGCACAGGCCAAGGGCTATGCCGAGGCCAACCCGTCCGCAGACGTCGACGCTTCGACGCCGCCAGCAAGACGCAATCCTCGCCTCCATCGGCTTTGGCACCCGCGTGACCACCGACGATGTGTACCAGCAGGGTATCCGCACCATCGGCGCCGAGGACATCACCCAGGCCCGCGAGCTCGGCTACACCATTAAGCTGCTGGGCATCGCCCGCAACACCGACGCCGGCGTCGACGTCCGCGTGCATCCCACGCTGATCCCCGCCGACCACATGCTTGCCAAGGTCAACGGCGCCATGAACGCTGTCTACGTGGTAGGCGACGCCGTGGGCGAGACCATGTTCTACGGTGCCGGCGCAGGCTCCTTCCCCACCGCGAGCGCCGTCGTGGGCGATATCCTGTCGCTCTCCGAGCAGATCAGCCACGGCGTGGCTCCGCTGCCCGAGATTGAGCCCTATGGCCACAACCTCGCCTTTAAGCCCATGGACGAGCTCCAGACCAAGTACTATGTGCGCCTGAAGGTCGCCGACCGCGTGGGCGCCCTGTCCGAGACGGTCGATATCTTTGCCAAGCACAACATCTCGATCTCGCTCATCAACCAGGTCGAGGACGGCAAGTCGGGCGTCAGCGATGCCTGCTCGGTCATCTTCCTGACGCACCGCGCGCTCGAGAAGGACGTCCAGGCTGCCGCCGCCGAGCTTGCCAGCGTCGACTGCGTGGCCGAGGTCGCCAACGTCCTGCGCATCGAGGACGTCGAGGCCTGGACCGAAGGCGTCATGGCCAACTAACTCGATCTTCGCCATACGACATATATGTGTGAGGGGCTCTCGTCCAGCAGTGGACGAGAGCCCCTTTGCTTGCGCACACGGGGCGTATTGGCGCAATCCGCATTTGAACGACTTGGCCGCTCCTGACAGCCGGGGGTACCGTTCGCCGACGTGTAACCGAAACCGATTATGACCGCCGCTATGCTGTGCTGCGTATATCCGACCGCAAAGAGAGGAAACACCATGTTGCTCGAGGGCAAGAAAGCAATCATCACCGGAGCACGCGCGGTATCGGCTATGCCATCGCCTGCCGTTTTATCGAGGAAGGTGCTGCCGTCACCGTCTTTGGCTCGCGCCAGGAGACTGCCGACGCTGCCGTTGAGAAACTGACGACCGCTTATCCCGAGGCCAAGGTCTGGGGCCGCTCCTGCGACCTCACCTCGCTCGAGGCCGTAACCGAGCCTTTACCCAGGCTGCCGCCGATATGGGCGGCCTGGACACGGTCGTCAACAATGCCGGCATCTCCCAGCGTTCTCCCCTTTTGGACTACACGGCCGAGGAGTTTGCAAAGGTCATGGACCTCAACGTCGTCGCCGTCTTTAACGGCCACCAGGCTGCCGCCAAGATCATGACCGAGGCCGGCCACGGCGGCACCATCACCACCACGAGCTCGATGGTCGCCAAGTACGGCCAGCCCTCCGGTGTCGGCTACCCCACGTCCAAGTTTGCCGTCAACGGCATGGTCCAGTCGCTCTCGCGCGAGCTCGCCCCCATGGGCATTCGCGTCAACGCCGTCGCCCCCGGTGTGACCAAGACCGATATGGTCGCCAACCTGCCCGAAGAGGTCATCAAGCCCATCATCGCCACCATTCCGCTGGGCCGCATGGGCGAGCCCGAGGATGTCGCCAACGCCTTTGTTTTCCTGGCGAGCGACATGTCCTCCTATGTCACGGGCGCCGTGCTCCCCGTCGACGGAGCCGCCCGCTCCTAAGGAGCCACAAGCTTTGGCTTCAAGCTTCAACATAGCTCAACCAAAAAGGCGCGCGTCTGAATCAACTGCAGACAGCGCGCCTTCTCCTGTTATGAAAGGGAAACTATGTCCCAGTATTTCGGATCAGAACGGGGCACGGTTTCCCCCAGGACCTCCTTGCGGAAACTGCATCCCACTCTGAGCGCCCATTCCGGGACACAGTTTCCCAACGCTCCCCGTTTCGGAAACCACATCCCGTTCCGAGCCTTCAAAGCGGGACGCGGCTTCCCCGAGAAAGTATCGACTACTTACCGTCGTCGTCTTCGGCTTCTTCGCGCGCATAGAGCTCCAGCATGCGGCGGCGGTATTCGCGCACGGCGAGCTTGGCGCGCTCTAGGCGGCGACGCTCACGCGGGGTGAGCTCGGACGGATCTATCTCGTCGCCATAGGTCTTATCGGCAAGCAGGTGCGCCGCGTCCACGATGCGGGCATCGATGTAGCCGCTCGCTGCCTCGGCGGAAAGACGCTCGGCAATCGTATCGAGCGTAGGCAGGCCCTCGAATACGCGACCATGGCCATGCGATGTCAGCAGCTCGTGCTCGCGTGCGAGCAGGCTCGCTAGGTCGTGGTGGGCGCGCAGGATGTCGAGCGCATCGGATGGATGCTCGGCAACCTCTGCCACGGCGCAACCGGCGCGGCATCGACCACGCGGTAGAAGAGCTGCGCGAGCAGTGGCATCAGGAACACCGTGATGGCGCCGGCCGCCACCATAACCGAAGCGACGCCCTGTGATAATGCGCCGGCGTTGACAGCGACGCTCGTCACGGCGACGATAATCGGCAGCGCGTGGTGCAGTAGAGCGCCACGGTGATGCGACCATACGCCGAGACGTCGCGCGTCTTGGGACAGATGCTCATAGAGACCAAAATGGGCACGGCACGGATAACCAGCAACGCCACGATAAAGCCCACGAGCAGGCCAGGGCGCGATGCTACAGCCGTCAGGTCGATCTTGGCACCCGACACGGTAAAGAACACCGGGATCAAAAAGCCATAGGCAAGGCCATCGAGTTTAAGCTCGAGCGTATGGTTGCCTCGGGGATGATATAGCGCAGGACAAAGCCCGCGGCAAAAGCGCCCAACACGATATCGAGGCTAAAAATGGCGGTAAACGCCACGAGCGTGACCAGGATGAGCACTGTGAGGCGCACAAACGTCTGAGAAGTCGTATCGGCGCGCTCCTGAATAAAGGCAAAGAAGCGGCTGCCAATACGCTTGGAGCGACTGGGGACCACGGCAAGCAGCACGCACGCCACGGCGAACAGCCCCAAGATCAACAGCGTCTCGACACCCGTACGGGCAGACAGCAGCACCGACATGGCGAGCACGGGTCCGAGCTCGCCCCACGTACCATAGGCAAGAATCGAATCGCCGACGCGCGTCCCAGCAAGCGACCGCTCGCGCAAGATGGGCATGAGCGCCCCAAGCGCCGTCGAGGTCAACGCCAGCGTCACGGCGATGCCATCAAAATGACTGACCGAAAACCACGGGGTAAAGCGCACAGCAAGCCAGGCGATGCCAAACGTGACGACCACGTCGCCATGCCGTAACGCCCCTCGATGCCCGTGATGTTCTTGGGATCGATCTCAAAGCCGGCAAGCAGGAACAAAAAGGCCAGGCCGAGCTCGGACACAAGCGAGACCTCGGCATCTACATGGATGACGCCGAGCATATGGGGCCCCAGCACCGCGCCGAGCACGAGCAAAAAGACCGTCTCGGGAACGGGTTTTCCGGGAATCGCCGAGGCGATGAAGGGGCTTGCAAAGGCCACGAGTGCGATGATGGCGAGTGAAACGAATGCCATGTGATGCCTTTCTCTTGTTTGCGCTTCACTGTAGCACCCTCGCCGTCCTCAACGCGCCGCGAGCTGTCGTATCATAGTGAGGTTTACAAACATGTGGCTCAAGGCGACCGCAGGGCAGGCCCCGCAAACCGACCGCTGCCGCATACCGTACCGTACGCCCAACCGATCAGGAAGGCAGGAACCAATGGTCTCTCGTATCTACGTGGAGAAGAAACCCGGGTTCGACGTCGAGGCTCAGCAGCTCAAGGGCGAGCTGACCGAAATTCTCGGCATCAAGGCATCGAGGCCCTGAGGATCATAAACCGCTACGACGTCGAGGGCATCGACGAAGAGCTTTTCCGCTCCTGCGTGCCGACCGTCTTTAGCGAGCCCCAGGTCGATGTGACCTACGACGAGCTCCCCGCAAGCGATGGCGCCGTCTTTGCCGTCGAATTCCTGCCTGGCCAGTTTGACCAGCGCGCCGACTCCGCCAGCGAGTGCGTGCAGCTCATCAGCCAGGGCGAGCGCCCCGCCGTGCGCTCCGCCAAGGTCTATATGATCTCGGGCGCTCTGGACGAGGCCGCCATCGATGCCATCAAGCACTACGTGGTGAACCCCGTCGAGGCGCGCATCGCCTCACTCGACCTGCCCGAGACGCTGTACATGGAGACCCCCGAGCCCCAGCCCGTCGAGGTGCTCGACGGTTTCCGCGAGCTCGACGAAGCCGGCCTTGCCGCCTTTATCTCCGAGCGCGGCCTTGCCATGGACGAGGCGGACATCGCCTTCTGCCAGCAGTACTTCCGCGATGAGGACCGCGACCCCACCATCACCGAGATCCGCGTAATCGACACCTATTGGTCCGACCACTGCCGCCACACCACCTTCGGCACCGTCCTGGATGATGTGACGATCGATGACGCCGTGGTGCAGCAGGCCTTCGACCGCTACATGGAGATGCGCCACGAACTCGGTCGCGACGCCAAGCCCGTCTGCCTCATGGACATGGGCACTATCGGCGCCAAGTATCTCAAGAAGACCGGCGTCATGACCGATGTCGATGAGTCCGAGGAGATCAACGCCTGCACCGTCAAGGTAAAGGTCGATGTCGACGGCGAGGACCAGGACTGGCTGTTCCTGTTTAAGAACGAGACCCACAACCACCCGACCGAGATCGAGCCCTTCGGCGGTGCCGCCACCTGCGTGGCGGTGCCATCCGCGACCCGCTGTCGGGCCGCAGCTACGTGTACCAGGCCATGCGTGTCACCGGCGCCGGCGACCCCACCGTCCCCGTGTCCGAGACGCTCGAGGGCAAGCTGCCGCAGCGTAAGCTCGTGACCACTGCTGCCGCCGGCTACGTCCAGTTACGGCAACCAGATCGGCCTTGCCACCGGTCAGGTCAACGAACTCTATCACCCCGGCTACGTCGCCAAGCGCATGGAGGTCGGCGCCGTCGTGGGCGCTACCCCGGCAAACCACGTGCGTCGCGAGTGCCCCGCCCCCACCGATAAGATCATCCTGCTGGGCGCCGCACCGGCCGTGACGGCATC
>ENA-OQIM01000656-OQIM01000656.1-human-gut-metagenome-genome-assembly--contig:-NODE-656-length-12905-cov-1.692753_pt1 | contig 12905 bp, 18 predicted proteins | sample MGYA00242579_ERZ504744 | MGnify/ENA primary metagenome ERZ504744 (study PRJEB26092, sample SAMD00036441) | human gut metagenome | host: Homo sapiens | study: EMG produced TPA metagenomics assembly of...
CACGTCGCCGGTGCCCGGCTCGCCTTGGTGCGGATCATGGAAGCGCCTCGGCGATACGGCGCAGCGCCTCGCCAGGTTCTTCGCGCCGCACACGAACGGCACGTCGAACTGGTTCTTGTCGATGTGGTACACGTCGTCGGCGGGGCTCAGCACTTCGGATTCGTCGATGTAGTCGATTTCGATGGCCTGCAGAATGCGGGCTTCGGCAACATGGCCGATACGAACCTTTGCCATGACCGGAATGGACACGGCTTCCTGAATGCCTTGATCATGGCCGGATCGCTCATGCGGGAAACGCCGCCGGCAGCACGAATATCGGCCGGAATACGCTCGAGAGCCATCACCGCGCATGCGCCCGCGTCCTGTGCGATCTTCGCCTGCTCCGGGGTGGTGACGTCCATGATCACGCCACCCTTGAGCATCTGCGCCAGATTCTTGTTCAGTTCGTTCCTGTTGTTGGCCATCGCCAGCCTTTCGTCGAATCGTATTCCACCCTGCTGCAGAGCGGATATCTCTTGACACAGATACTAACGATTTTTCGTTACAAAATCATGTGAACTGAATATTTGCACGTCTTAAAAAGTTGCTTTTCTTAAATTCTGACTATCATTTTCATGATTGTTTCATTTTCTTACGATTTCGATTCTGCCGACGATTCCGCAATTTCATTCGCTTTTCTTGCCTGATATGCGCCATTCGCTTTCGATTCGCGCGCACTGCTCCTTTCGACCGCACTTTCGATGCACGCTATAAGAAATACGAATGACGCATGATTTTCATACGACCACATTGCGGACGGGGGTGCAGATGGATTCGCGTATTGCGCACTACATACGCAGTATGCGATCAGCGATGCGCATGGTGGAATCGCGGTGCGACACCAGCACGACGGCACTCCCCTGCTCGGGCGAGATTGTTGATCGACCCGAGAATCACCGACTCGTTATAGGCGTCAAGACGGCTCGTCGGCTCGTCGAACAGCACCAAATCGGCGTCGCGAAGGAACATGCGGCCAATCCGATGCGCTGTTTCTCACCCTCCGAAAGGCGGCCACCCAGCTCGCGACCCGCGTATCCAAGCCGTTCGGCAGCGCATCGACCAGTTCGAGCGCGGACGCTTGGCGAGGGCTTCGCGCAATACGGAATCGGGAATGTCGTGCGCGAGGTCCGAATCGGAGGAATCAGCGGAATCACCACCAGCATTACTGCTGGAATTACTACAGAAATTACTGCCAGAATTACTGTCAGAATCCGAAAAATCGGCGTCATTGCAGGCAATAGCGAGATTTTCGCGAATCGTTCCGTCGAACAGATACGTCTCCTGCCCCATCATCGTCTGCACGCGCCGACGCCATCCGGCGTCAACCTGCGGCAATGGAACATCCGACAGCGAAATCGTGCCGGAATCCGGATCCCAGTAGCGCATCAGCAGTTTCAACATCGTTGATTTTCCACGCCCGGACGGGCCTTGAATACCGAGAATGCCCTGCCGTGAAACATCGAGTGAAACATGGTCGAGCACCGGTTGCGAGGCGATGCCGGCACCTTGTTCGCCGGAGGATTGCGCTTCCGCGGGGCGTGCCGGACTCATGCCAGTCGCATGCTCCAACCGCCCGTTTGGCGTGCGTTCGACGGAAATACGGGCGCCGGATCCATAGCCGAATGTGACATCGCGCATTGTCATGCCCTGATATTCCGGGCGTTCGATCCCCTGCTCGACCACAGCGGGAGCCTCATCCATCAACGCGAACAGGCGGCGTGCCGAAGCAAACGTTTGCGTCAGATTCGCCGGCAACGCACTCAACGCAAGCGTCGGCCCAAACGAGCTGGCGAGCAGCACGAAAGCCGCAACCAACGCTGGGGCGTTCGATCCCACGGAACCCATCCACATCAGGCCTTCCGACATATCGGCGGCAGTGGAAACCGCAGTGCACAACGTCATCGCAAGGAAAGCCGCAATCGCCGTGAACAGCATCACCAATACCGCGCCAAATCCTGCAAAATCGCCATTTTTCACGCTCAGACGCACACATTTGACCCACAGCGAGCGCGTGCGACGCTGAATGGACGCAAGCCGGGCATCGCCTTGGCCGAAGCGGATGATTTCGCCGATGCCACGCATGTCGTCAAGCATTTCGTCATCGAGGGCGGACGACTCCTTGCGCAGTTCCGGACCGATGCCGCGCACCGCGGATGCAAAGAGTTTCGGCAGTATGACGCCGATAATGAGGTGCGCATGATGAGCGTCGCCGCGAGGGGCGGACGTGAGGGTGAGTAGCGCGAGCGCGTAGACGACGGCAGTCACGATGGCGATGACGACCGGCTGATGGTGTGTGCGAAGAAGATTTCCAGCAGTTCCACGTCGGTGGTGACCAGTGCGATCAGGTCGCCTTTGCCTTTGCCTGCAAGCTTGGCGGGGGCGAGACGGCGCAGGGCCGCGAAGGCTTTCGCACGGAATAGCGCAAGCAGACGGAACGCCACGTTATGGTTCATGAACTGTTCGGCGTAACGCATGCCGCCGCGGATCAGCGCGCATACGGCCATGGCTGCGAGCGCCGCGGGAACGCTGAGGTTCCAGACCGGCGAGCCGACTGCAGCGAAGGCCGCCGCGATGCCGAACACCGGCAGGAAAGTGGCGGCGAGATGGCCGAGCGTGCCGCAGACGCACGCGACGATCATGTACTTGCGCTGCGGCCCAACTTCCTTCAACAGGCGCGCAATAAGGCGAGACGTGGGCATTGTCTTCGCGTCCGATTCTGCCGAATCGGACATCCGAACGCCCGTTTTCGCACCCTGTGCGTCCGTTTCTGCAGAATCGGACATCCGAGACGTAGTTTCGGCACGCTGCGTGACCGATTCGGGAGAATCGGACAACTGAGCGGTGTTTTTAGTGAGTTGGTTGTCCGTTTCTGCAGAATCGGACACTTGGAGACCCATTTCCGCACGCTGCGTGACTGATTCTGCAGAATCGGACGCTTTAAGTACATGGGATGCAGAGGTGGAATGGGTTGCGTTATTGCGTAGACCTATGTTTTCTACGGTTTGTTGGGCGCGGAACAGTTTGGCGTACGTGCCGTTGGCACGCATGAGTTCCGCATGTGCGTCCTGCTCCGTCACGCGCCCGCGTTCGAACACCACCACATGGTCGGCATCGGCCGCATTCGCCATGCGATGCGTCACCATAATCACGGTTTTGCCCCGATCCGCAAGCGCCCGAATGGTTTGCAGAATCAGGGTTTCGCTTTCCACATCGACACTGCTGGTGGCTTCGTCGAAAATGTAGACTGCAGATTCCCGCAGCAAAGCGCGCGCAATGGCGATGCGCTGTTTTTGGCCGCCAGACAGGTTGCTTGCGCCCTGTTCGATGGCCAGGTCAAGTTCTTGCGATTGCGCACGCACGAAATCGCTGATATGCGCCGCTTCCAGCGCTTGCCACAGTTCGCTTTCGGTGGCATCCGGCTTGGCCATCAGTAGATTGTCACGCAACGTTCCTGCAAAAAGGTGGCTTTGCGCCGCCACTATGGCGATTTCCCTCGTAAGGGATTCGATGGAAAGATCGTTGATTTGGTACCGTTGCGTCGAGTTGTTTCCTGTGTTTCCGGATTGCAGCCACATACATCCTTCATATCCGGAAAGATTTCCGGAGAGCAGTTCGACGGCGGTGGATTTGCCGGATCCGGACGGACCGACGATGGCGGTCACCTGCCGCGCCGCGCAGTGAAAGAGACGCCATGCAATGCGACGACCGAACCATCATCATCTTTCGACATGCCTGTTTTTCCAGCACCAACCACACCGGACTTTCCCCCGATTTGTCCAGTTTTTCCAGTTTCCATATCCGCCGTCACAGCCGTATCCGCAGCCACACTCACAGCCGCCGCAGCTCCGTATTCACGTCCACATATCGGAACGACACGTCATCAAAGCACACGTCCACACCGTTATCGGAAGCGCCGAATTCCGGCATTTCCTGCATCCCATGCGCAGGAATCGGCGTATCAAGCAATGCGAAAATACGCTTGGTCGAAGTCATGCCGTTCATCGCAACATGGAAGAACGACCCCAATTGGCGAAGCGGAATGAAGAAATCCGCGGAAAGAAGCACTATCAGCAGCACGCCGGCAAGCGGCAATGCGGCACCACTCGCATACTGCCAGATCGACACGCCCACGCCGGCCGCGGCACCCCCGTATGCGACGACGTCCATGGCGGTGAGCGAGCGCAGCTGAATTTGCAGAACATTCATGGTCATTACGCGGAATTGTTCCGCTTGCTCGCCCATTTTCTTGGCGGCATGCGCATCCGCGTCAAAAGTTTTCAGCGTTTCAAGACCTTGTACATTGTCAAGAAACACAGATCCCATGTCGGTGTATTTTCCCCAATATTTTTTGAATACTCGGGCTGCGCGCATTGCGACCATGCCAACAATCAATACAATCAACGGCGCGCATACAAGCAATGTAACAGCCGTCGGCATATTAATCGGCACAACTATAAAAATAATGTTACCGGTGCGAGAATCGCATAAAACAGTTGCGGTAGGAATAATTCGAAGAAGCTTTGGATTTGCTCGATGCCTTCACCGGCAGATTGCACCACGTCGGCAGTGCTGATATGTTGCGAATATGATGGTCCGATCGCAAGCATTTTATTAAAAAGCTGTTCACGTAACGCGAGTTTGACACGCTCAGCCGCTTCCGCGCCGAAATAGGCCGCGGCGCGCATCATCAGAAAACGCAGCACCGCACAGACCACGATCGCCAGCACGCATCCGACGTATGTTTCCGCACTGAATCCGCCGTAGCCAAAGCCGATGAACAGGCGGGAAATCAGGCCACTATCACCCATGGAGAACATGGGGTCGAACGCCGATTCCACCACGCAAGCGCCGGCGAAAGCATGACCACCACCGTCACCACGAACACGACGTTGGCCAGCAGTCCGACCCATTGGCAGAGCACTTTCGCCGCAACCAACCGCCCCACGCCGGGAGCGAGGGAAAACAGCCTCTTGTCAAACATAAACACCTTCCGTCCAATGAGCGCACTCGCGTTGCCAGCTCGCCTACGGCCCAAAGCGCAATCGCCATGCATCCAACAAACGAATCGCAACAGGCCAATACGGGAAAACCGGTGCGTGGCAAACCGTTTTCAGCCTATCCAAGGCAGCTCGCAATCGTCAAGGGCGCATTGCATACAGCGAACCGTCGCAATCGAATTGCCATAATCGACCTCAAATCAGCAACGTTGAAAAGAGAAAGGCTGGATGTTCGCCGTTGAGCAGGCAGCCCTCTGACGCAAGGGGTAAATTGCGTCACTCGTGAGTGTACTCGATAAAAAACGCTCGCACCACCATTTCTTCGCATTTCGCTGGCTTTACGGTCCTTTCGGGGATATATGGGAAGCATGGCGCTTCCCCGCAACCGTTACGTCAAGCCTTTTTTCGAACGGATACAGCGCGACACCAAACACTTGATTTTTGACGGAATAGCACCATTTGTCAGTTCATACAAAGTTGATGAAATATTTCTTGTCGCTTCTCACAATGCAGACTTACGGCCCCGTAACTTAGAATGTGCAAGGTGCGCAAGGGGTAGGAAACGCGGACACACGGTTTGTATCGCTCCCGCACGCATCACAAGCAGAAATACGCGGAAACAACGCAAAAACCGCGAGAAAGAGAACGCTTCATGCTCACCGAGTACACCACCCCGGGCGAATCCGTTGAGGTGCGCGACGACGAATCCATCTATTCCCTGCTTACTGGACGCATAGCGCGCACTGGCGAAGATACCGTGATCGCGGAACGCAAAACCGCCCCCGGCCAATGGACGAAGGTCACTACCGGCGAATTCCACAATGCCGTGCTCGCCGCCGCAAAAGGCTCATCGCATTCGGCATCAACAAGGGCGATGCCGTCACCATCTTCTCCACCACCCGCTACGAGTGGGGCGTGCTCGACTTCGCACTGGCCGCCATTGGCGCGGTGAACGTGCCGATCTACGACACCGATTCCGCGGCGCAGGCCGAGCGCATCCTCAACGATTCGGATGTGAAACTGGCCATCGCCGACAATCGCGAGCGCTTCGACCGTCTCGACTCCGTAATCGACCGCTGCCCGTCTCTCAAGCACATTCTGATGCTCGATTCCAACGCCATGGGCGCGTTGGAAGGTTTGGGCGTCACCGTGTCCGACGAGGAGCTGGAAGCGCGCATCGATTCGGTGCATGCAGACGATCTGGCCACCATCGTGTACACGTCCGGTTCGACGGGAGCTCCAAAGGGTGCCGAGCTTTCGCACCGCAATTTCATATCGATCACGCGCGCGGCAGTCTGGCGTTGCATGAGATCATTCTCGAAGATCATCCGAGACTGCTTCTCTTCCTGCCGCTCGCCCACTGTTTCGCACGGTTCATCCAGTACGCGTCAATCGCTTCCGACGACGGCGTGGTCGGCTATCTGCCGGACACAAAGACGTTGCTACCCGATTTGCGCTCCTTCGAACCGACCTATCTGCTGGGCGTGCCGCGCGTGTTCGAGAAGGTGTATAACGCGGCCTCCCGCAAGGCCGGCACGGGTTGGAAGGGACGCCTGTTCCTCAAGGCTGCCGAAGCCGCACGCGATTGGTCGCGCATGCAGCAGGCCGGCGAACGCCCGACCGCCAAGCAGATCGCGCAGCATCTTTCGTATGAGGCTTCCGTGTACCGTACCGTGCGTAGCGCTCTCGGCCCGCGCATCCGCTACGTGGCATGCGGTGGCGCTCCTCTGGACGTGTCTCTGGCGCATTTCTTCAACGGTATCGGCCTGCCGATGATTCAGGGTTACGGTATGACGGAAACCGCTGCGCCGTTCGCCGCGACCCGCGTCACCGACAATGCGATCGGCACTGTCGGCCAACCGGCTCCGGGATCGTCTGTGCGCATTTCCGATGATGGCGAACTTCAGGTGAAGGGCCCGAACGTGTTCAGGGGCTACCACAACCTGCCTGAGAAGACGGCGGAAGCGTTCACCGAGGATGGGTGGCTGAAAACGGGTGATTTGGCGTCGATTGACGACGGGGGACATATTACGATCACCGGCCGTAAGAAGGACATCATCATCACGCCGGCGGCAAGAACGTTTCTCCGATTCCGATGGAGCAGGAGATTGTGAAATGTCCGATTGTGGAGCATGTGGTAGTTGTCGGCGACAATCGTCCGTTCATCGGTGCGCTGATCACGTTGGATCCGGAAGGATTGGAGGCTTGGCTGCCTTCCATTGGACTGTCTGCCGATACGCCGTTGGATCGCGTGGCTGCGACCGCCGCCGTTCACGACGAAATCCAGAAGTACGTCGACAAGGCGAACGCGACCGTTTCCCGCGCCGAATCCGTACGTAAGTTCGTAGTGCTGGATACCCAGTTCACGCAGGAAAACAAGTGCCTGACCCCGTCGCTGAAGGTGGTGCGTCCGGCAGTGAACCGCGTGTTCGCACAGGTGATCGATCAGCAGCTGTACTCCGGCAAGCGCTGAATCGCATAATACATAAAAGCGTGGGGTACGAGAGAACGTTTGTATTCTCTCGTACCCCACGCTTTTGTTCTGTCTGTACAACTTTCAAGGAATGCAAACGAGCGCCGGTGATCGGAAGCGATCCGACCCGCCGGCGCTCATATGGCAGAGATTAGTGATGAATCCAGAATGGCTAACGACACTCCATCAGCCATTGTCAGTAAAGCGACAATCAGTGACGGTTCCGTCAGTGCATAACGCGTGCGGTAACGGTGCGACAGAAGCGAAGGCGTACGAGGGTACGTCGAGTCTTCTGCCGTGCCGTTAACGCTCCGTTATGTCAGTGACGGTTGTTGAGGCGGTGGTACATTTCGGAGATCTCAAGGTCGCGCTCGAATTCTGCGGCCTTGGTGTTCGCGTCGATGGTGGCGAGTTCGACACGGCGATGCGGCGAAGTCTTCCCAAGCCTCGCGACCGACGGAGGTGGTCAGTGCAGGTGTGGTGGGAGGCGCCGGAACGCAGCCAGCACTCGGCGGAGGTCTTGAGGTCCGGCTGCGGCTTCCACAGGCCACGGGCGCACGGCAACTGCTTGAGCTCTCCGAGCGGCTCGACCACGTCGACCAGGTTCATGGTCAGGCGGAAACGTTCGCGCACGTCAGACATGGACACGACGACGGCGTCCTTCTTCGGGGCGACAGTGAAGACCAGGCGCACCGGATCGGCCTTGCCACCGATGCCGAGCGGGTGGATTTCCAGCTTCGGCTTGGCGATGGTGCCGACGGACGGGGAGACTTCGAGCATGTGGGAGCCCATGATCATCTCGTTGCCCGGGGTGAAGTTGTAGGAGTAGTCTTCCATGAGGGAAGCGCCACCTTCGAGGCCGTAGCCATCACTGCGCCGATGCGCACGAGCACTGCGGTCTTCCAGTCGCCTTCGGCGGAGAAGCCGAAGCCGTACTCGGACGGGAAGCGCTGCGGGCCAACGCCCGGCAGCTGCGGGAGAGCACCCAAGTCTTCGAAGTTGTCAACGCCGGCGGTGCAGCCATTGGCGCGCATCATGTTGACCATGGCGGCTTCTTCCTTGGCCGCGATGAACAGGGAATCGTACTTGGCGTCGAGCAGAGCCGGATCAACGTCGTACTTAACCTTGTAGTCTTCGATGATGCTCTTGACCTGATCGTCCTTGACGGCTTCGTAGGCTGCGACGAGCTCGTTGACGGCCCAAGTGTTGATGGATGCGCCGAACACGCGCTCGGCTTCGGTCTTGTCGCCTTCGGTGACGGCCACGTTGCGCATGTTGTCGCCCCAACGCATGACCTTCATGTTGTTGGAAGCATCCCAGCCGGCGCAGGCGCGTGCCAGGTGCCGATTTCTTCGGCAACGGCCGGATCGGTGTAGTGGCCGACCACGATCTTGCGGTTGATGCCCAGACGGGTCAGGATGTAACCGAACTCACGGTCGCCGTGTGCGGCCTGGTTCAGGTTCATGAAGTCCATGTCGATGGTTTCCCACGGGATTTCGAAGTGGTGCTGCGTGTTGAGCTGCAGCAGCGGCTTGGTGAGCACTTCGAGGCCGCGGATCCACATCTTGGCCGGGGAGAAGGTGTGGCACCAGGTGATCACGCCGATGACGTTCGGGTTGGCGGAGGCTTCGACCATGAAGGCCTTGACGCGTCGGAGGACTTCAGGGTCGGCTTAAGCACCACCTTGACCGGAATCTTGCCGGTTGCGTTGAGCGCGTCGACGATTTCGCCGGACTGCTCGGCCACCTGACGCAGCGCTTCTTCGCCGTACAGATCCTGGGATCCGACGCCGAACCAGACTTCCTTGCCTTCAAACGGGTTTTCCATTGCCATGTGATTGTTCCTTTACTTCGTTGTTTATGGAGTTTTTAATTATTTATTGCGATTGCGAACTCGCGCTTCGCGTTGTTCTGTTGCGTAGCGCGAGTTCGTACGATTGTGAAATTATGTAGGATTACGGAATCGTAGGATTGCAGCTCAGTGCTGGCCGTAGACGTTGGTGTAACGATCGTTCAGCTTCGCGATATCCTCATCCGAAATCGGAATGATCTCACCCAACTGCCTCGCCGCCCACATCGTATGAGCGACCTCCTCCGTCATCGCCGCGGCCTTCACCGCCGACTCCGCGTCCTTGCCGATGGTGAACGGACCATGGTTCTGCATCAGCACCGCAGGAGACTTCGGATACTCCCTGAGCGTCTCGACCACGCCCTCGCCGATCGCCTCGGAACCGATCAGACGGAACGGACCCACCGGAACAGGACCGCCGAACTCGTCGCCCATCATCGTCAGACCGCACGGAATGTTCTGCCCCGTCGCCGCCCACGCCGTCGCATACGTCGAATGCGTATGCACCACGCCGTACACGTCCGGCATATGACGGTAGATGTACGCATGCGACGCCGTATCGGAGGAAGGAGCCTCCGAACCGTCCACCACGTTGCCGTCCAGATCGCACACCACCATGCTCGACGGCGTCAGGTACTCGTAACGCAGGCCCGACGGCTTGATCACCATCAGATCCGCCGTATGCAGACGCTGCGACACGTTGCCAGCCGTCCACACCACCAGGTTCCACTTGATCAGCTGCTCGTGCAAGGTCGCCACGACCTCGCGCACCTGCTTGACCTCGGCACGAACCTCAGGACCATAATCAGCCAAAGTAGCCATAATCATTTCCTTTCAAATTGAAATAAGTTTTTAAAATATTTATTTACTTGGTTTCCAGCGGAATGCTTTCGATTGCAACATGCTCAATCGGCAGTCCCTTGCGGAAGCGATCGAAGAATTCCTCGAATCCTGCGACATCGCCTTCATCCGGATTTTCCGTGGTCGAAGCGGCATCGGCGAACACACGAGCGTCAAGGAATTCGTCGAGCGGCTGGTCGGCGTGCCACAGGTAGTCGGCAAGCACGGCCATGCCCCATGCGCCGCCTTCGGCTGCGGTGGACATCACCTTGATCGGCGTATCGAATGCGGCTGCGAGAATCTTCTGGCAACCTTCGGGGTGGTGAAGATGCCACCGTGGCCGACGAGGGAGTCAACGGCAACGCCTTCGTCCTTGGTCATCACATCCATGCCGATCTTCACCGGGGAGAATGCGCTGAACAGCTGGGCGCGCATGAAGTTGCCGAGCTCATGCGGCTTCCGGACCGCGCGCGAACAGCGGGCGGCCTTCGGGCAGTCCTGCGAGGAATTCGCCGGAGCGGAACGGGTAGTTGATGAGTCCGCCGCAGTTGGAGTCAACATCGTCCGCGATGGCGGCGCGGAACAGCGTGCCATACAGGGTGCCGGCGTCGACCGGAGTGCCGATTGCAGCTGCGAACTGTCCGAACAGACCAACCATGCGTTGAGGTCGGAGGTGAAGTTGTTGGCGTGGCTCATGCCTGCGAGATCGCCTGCCGGAGTGGTGACGAGGTCCACTTCCGGGTGCAGGCGTTCCAGCTTGCGTTCGAGTACAACCATGGCGAAGATGGAGGTGCCGGCGGAAACGTTGCCGGTGCGCACGCGTACGGAGTTGTGGCCACCATACCCGGTGCCAGCATCGCCCTCCGGCGGAGCGAATGTGATTCCGGCTGCAGCGTGCCTGTCGGATCGAGCAGCTTGGCGCCCTCTTCGGTCAGCGTGCCCGCAGGAGTGCCTGCAACCAGCGGTTCCGGCAGCAGGTCGGCAAGCTTCCACGGCTGGGCTGCGACTTCCGGAATCGCATTGAACTTCTCAATGAATTCGGTTTCGTAGGTGTGCGTGGTAGGGTCGATCGGGAACATGCCGGATGCGTCGCCAACGCCGAGCACCTTCTTGCCGGTGAGCTTCCAGTGCACGTAGCCGGCGAGGGTGGTGAAGAAATCGACCTTGCCGATGTGCTCTTCGTTGTTGAGCACGGCCTGGTACAGGTGTGCGATGGACCAGCGTTCCGGAATGTTGTACTGGAACAGTTCGGAAAGCTTCTCGTGTGCTTCGGAAGTGTTGGTGTTCTCGCGAGGATGGCGAACGCACCAGTGTCGTCATCTTGCGAGCGAGGTAGCCGTGCATCATGGCGGAGAAGCCGATGCGTCCCACGCGGGTGAGCTTTTCGCCGTAAGCGTTTTCGACATCTTCGGCGAGCGCCGCGTATGCGGTCTGCAGCCCGGTCCAGATTTCTTCCTGCGAATAGCTCCACAGGCCGTCTTCCAAGTGGCTGGCCCAGCCGTAGTCGCCGGCTGCGATGGTGGTGTACGTGTCGTCGATGCACGGCCTTGATTCGGGTGGAGCCGAATTCGATGCCCAGCGTGGTCTTGCCAGCGCGAATCTTCTCGGCGATGTGGGCGACCTGCTCGGCCGCGTTGTCGGTTGCTGCCATATCTTTCCTTTGCCTTGGAGCGCCGGCGTTGTTATCCCCTTCCTTGGGAGGGTGTTAGCGCTCACAATTTCCAAAAAACATTGTACCGACAACCCGCATTCGACACAACTTATGCCGTGTCACGCATCATAACGGTTTGATAACAGCGCCAATTTACCGCCGAGGAGCCGGCCCCAAGGACCGCCGGCACGCACCTCGGCGGGAATCAGCCCCATGCCGTGCTGGGTGGTCAGGAAGGTCGGCTCGCCGCCCTCCCCCAGCAAGCGCAGCGTCTCGCGCATGCGGCCACGCCGAGCCCCTCGAAATCGGGATGCACGGTGGTCAGCGGTGGGTACATGTTATCCACGCCAGACATGTCGTCGAATCCGACCACGCTGATGTCTTGCGGAATCCGAAGCCCATGCTCATGCAACGCGCGCATGATGCCAACGGCTGATTGTCGTTCGCGGCGACGACCGCGGTGGGCAACGCCGCGCCTCGACGCCCATACTCATCAATGAGATGATTCATGTGCGCATACGCCTCAGAGGCATCCCACGTATGGCAGCGCACGATCTGTGAATCGATGGATCGGGAGGCGGCGAGCTTGCGCCACGCATCCAGTCGGGTGTGGGCGTCGCGCCATTCGTTGGGACCGGCAAAATACAGAGCCGATTTGTGCCCGTATTCGCCCAGCAAGGCCACCACTTTGGCCATTGCACCCCACTGGTCGATACCGACCAGCGCAGTGCGACGCTTGTTTTCGGTGGAGATAAGGCCCAATCCCTCACGCACGGTCATTTGGCCGTGGGTGGCGGTGACGATGACGCGCGGCTGAGTGACTCGCGCACGGCAGGCGGCGGCGAACATCACGTCGGTCGGAGTCAGGAAGATGAAGGCGTCGACGTTCTGCTCGTTGAAGGTGTCGCACAGGTTGTCGAAGTCGGCCTGCGCGCACAAGGCCTCGTGGACCATCATCACGCTCATGAACAGACCGTGCTCGCGGGCCATGGATTCGATGGAGGAGATGGAGGAAATCGGGGCCGAAGAATTTGAGACCTCCGGGCGCTATGAGCCG
>ENA-OQIM01000657-OQIM01000657.1-human-gut-metagenome-genome-assembly--contig:-NODE-657-length-12903-cov-2.268942_pt1 | contig 12903 bp, 16 predicted proteins | sample MGYA00242579_ERZ504744 | MGnify/ENA primary metagenome ERZ504744 (study PRJEB26092, sample SAMD00036441) | human gut metagenome | host: Homo sapiens | study: EMG produced TPA metagenomics assembly of...
CGGGAAAAACCAAGAGGGAACTAACGAGAGAATAACGAAGACAGGGACAATCGGAACATTACACAGAATATAGAGAAAAAGCCCAGAAACGCTATGTTTCCGGGCTTTTAAAATGGCTATATCACATTATCCATGAAAATATCATAAACTCTGGCAAAATCGCTGTATGCTTCCATAAAAACCTCCAAATATTTTTCGGACGTTCCATCGCCCGCAGCGTTCACATTATACCATGTCTTCCTGTATAAGTATACGCCTCTGACATAATATGACACAAAAAATCCGGGACCGCAGCCACAAAAGCTGTGATCCCGGAACTCTTATCTAACCGAATCTCCTGCTGCTCCAGGCTTTACTGTACAGGCATATAGTATACGTCTGCAGCCTCACCGTGCCAGTAGAAGCTTGTTCCATCCTCTTCGTATACATCACAGTCATACTGAGAAGAGAAGGTGAAACGGTTTCCTTCGTTATCCATCCATGCACCGTTTCCGTCCGGAACGATAACACGGGGTTTACCATCGGAGTTTCTGTAAATAGTTCTTGTCTCATCTGTGTTGCCAAGCTGCTCATCTGTAAATCCGCCATTTACGATAGCACCGGAGGAGCTGCTGTCAGTGGATGCAGTTCCATCGGAAGAACCGTCAGATGTGCTGCTTCCGTCAGACGCTGCACTTCCGTCGGCAGATGTGCTTCCGCCGGCAGCTGTAGTTCCATCTGCTGCTCCGTCAGTAGAAGCTGCTGCATTACCATCTGCAGATGCATTTCCGTCAGAGGAAGCTGCTGCATTATCTTTACCGGCAGTCTTGGCTGCGGAACCATTTGCCGCACTCTTCAGAGTGGAATCACCAAGGATCGCAAAGCTGTCGACAGACTCCTGAACCTTTTTCAGAGCATCCTCTTTTTTAACAGAGGCCACAATGCTGTAATACTCGCTGTCACTTACAAAGTATTTATTGATAGCATATACATAACCGTCACTCTTGGTCGTATCCTTATATTTCACAGTATAAGAATAAATGTTGATTCCGTCTTTCTGATCTGCCTTGTAATCCTGGATCTCAAAATCGGTTCCATTTACCATGTTCTCTGCCTGTGTCATGGAAACTGCCATATCCTGGGAGTTCGGGATCACTGCGGATTCCAGGTCAGCACCGGAGCCGTGAAGGATCAGGATCCTGCCCTGGTCCGGAGACTCGAAGCTCACCATATCTGTCTCATCGGACTTGTTGGCCCAGGTTGCATCCGGAGCTTGATCGCTACAGATTTATCCTTGGATGTATAGGTTGTATTCTGTGCATCTGCTGCAACAGTCGGTGTAACCTTCGCTTTTTTCGCCGGTGTAGGAGTAGGAGTAGACTCCACAACCACGCTGTCCTCTTTTCCTCCTCCGAAACTACATGCCGTCATGACACCAGAAAGAGCAACAGTCATAGCTAAAAGTGCAATAAATTTTTTATTCTTCATAGTATCCTCCTCATAATCATCATCAGTCGCAAAGTGTGCCCGGAATATTCACTCCTGAACACACTCTTTGCTATAGTTTACGATTTTATTACAACTTTGTCAATTGATTTCTCCCTGTACTTTATGAATATCCCGTCCCGGGTTTTCTATGAACTTCGCTCACAAAAAACACCTCGCGGGACATTGCCGGTGAACCGTAAGCAGACATCCTGCTCCGTACAGGATTTTTCTAACATTATAATCTTCCCAGATATACCTATCTTATTCTCTTCCTATGCTGACCCTGTATTTCCCGTTTTACGCCTTCATTACGAAAACTCTGTTTTATTCCCCACCAGGTAAACCTCCTGTTTTAATGACAAATATCCCTCTCAGATCTGTCCCCTCTTTTTTTTCTATAATTGTGTCTTTATTCATGCACACTCATGTTGTAAAGTATACCCAACCAAAAATATATGAAAAGAGGACATCCATACATCGATGTTTTCAGGAAGGGATCTATCACTATGGAAAAAGCAGTTCAGACATCTCAGAGAACTGACCAGGAGCTTTCATCTGTTCAGTTTCTCACCATTACAGCCGCATTTGTTGCGCTGACTTATATCTTCACCGCATTTATTAATGTTAAGCTTCCGATCGCAGCCAACGGCGGACTGATCCACCTTGGAAATGTGCCGTTATTCATCGGTGCTATTTTATTCGGAAAGAAAACCGGAGCCATTGCCGGTGGGATCGGAATGGGGCTCTTTGACCTTCTCTCCGGCTGGACCCTGTGGGCACCATTTACTCTTATTATTGTAGGGATCATGGGCTTCACAGTAGGTAAGCTCACAGAAGATCACCGGCACCAGAACATGAAATGGTATGTGATCGCCATTGCCGCAGCCTGCGTGATCAAAGTAGTAGGATACTACATTGCAGAGGTTATCATCTATGGAAATCCACTGGCACCGGTATCTTCCATCCCGGGAAACCTGGTCCAGATCGGTGTTGCAGCTGTCATCGTTCTCATAGTGATCACCCCCTTAAACCTTGCAGCAAGAAAAACCGGATTAAAAAAACAGCTGTAACAGCAGCCGTAATTTACGGAAATACTATAAAGATCAAGAGGTGAGCTTATGTATAAGATCATGACACCGGGACCTACACAGGTCGCAGAAAATGTCCGTCTGGCAAGAAGCATGGAATGCACAAATCCGGATCTGGACGAAGATTTTGTCGAATTTTATAAAGAAACCTGCGAGAAGATCAGCTCTCTTCTCCACACCTCCAACGAAACCCTCATCTTAAGCGGTGAGGGTATCCTTGGACTGGAGCTGCCATTGCTTCCATGACTGAGCCCGGAGATAAGGTTCTTGTTCTGGACAATGGTATCTACGGAAAAGGCTTTGCCGATTTTGTTTCCATGTACGGAGCAGACCGGAGCTTTATACCAGAGATTATCAGAACACTCTCGATGTAAAGGAACTGGAAGCCTTCCTTGCGGATAACCATGACTACAAATACGCAACCGTAGTACACGGCGATACTCCAAGCGGCATGCTTAACGATGTATCTGCCATCTGCCCGCTTCTTAAAAAATACGGGATCCTTACCGTTGTAGATTCTGTCTCCGCTTCCTTCGGCGAGCCTCTGAACATTGATGCATGCCAGATCGATATCATGTGCGGCGGATCACAGAAGGTGGTATCTGCACCTCCGGGACTTACCTTTGTTGTAGTCAGCAGCGATGCAAAGAAGGCAATGACTGAAAGAAAGGCACCCATCGCTTCTTTCTACGCAAACCTCACAACCTTCGCACATTATTATGAAGAAAAATGGTTTCCATATACCATGCCGATCAGCGATATCTATGGTCTGCGGGCTGCTATTGACAACATTGCCGATGATCCCGGGATCCTTACACGCCACGCCAAAATCGCCGCAGCCTCCCGAAAGGCCATTACAGGAGCCGGACTTAAGCTGTATCTCCACAGCGGCTATTCCAACACGGTAACTGTTTTTGAAGTCCCGGAAGGCACCACTGCCGCTGCGACCTGGACGGAGTCAGAAAAGACTATAACATCATGCTGCAGGCTCCTTCGATGTCCTTGCCGGAAAGGTTATCCGCATCGGTCACATGGGAAATAATGCAGCTTTCTACAATGTACGTGAAGTTTTCCATGCTCTGGACGGAACCCTGCAGAAGCTTGGCGTTCCTCTTACCGGATCCATGGAAGAAATCTTCTGCGAAAATATGAAATAAACAAAAAACGCTGTAAAAGGAAATTTATCACTGCTGTTTCTCCATTTTGCTGGTATAGCCGGTAAGATGAAGAGACAGCTCACATTTCCATTTACAGCGTTTTGTAATGTTATTTATTCTGTTATTTCATACATATACAATTCATGCAGCGCCCTGGTTGCCGCAATATATCTGGCTCTCTGCACGATCGGACTTCTGTCAGTCCCCGGAAATACAGAAAATACCTGATCAAATTCCAGTCCCTTTGCCATATAAAACGTGGTAACAGTAAGACCTTTTTTGAAATTTGTGCTGTCCCTGTGAAGCAGTGACAGCCTTTCCTTTGTGTCAAAGCCCTCTGCTTCCAGTTTTTTCTGAAGAATATAATATGCCTCTCTCGCTTCATCTGCAGTTCTGGTGATCACCGCTGCTGTCTCGTAAGAAAGCTCCTCCCCGGTCTCAGTCCCATCTGTCTCCGAAGCCGCATTTTCCGGCATGTCTTCGTCGCTTCCGCCACTGTCTGCTTCTCCAGTCTCAGTTCCTTTACCACACGCTCCAGTGCCTCGGTAAGCCCCGTAAATTCTTTCTCTTCCACCGGTTTTCCATGGCGTTCAAAAAGCTCCACCTCTGTGATCCCCGCAAGCTTATTCGCATAGGAAGCAATCTCAATGGTATTACGGTAACTCTTATTCATCACGATCCTTCTGATATCCTTGCCAAAGATCTTCGGAAGGAATGTAAGCACATCCTGCTGGTCCCCATCCATGGTCTGCTCCCGATCTCCCAGGATCGTCATTTTGCATTTAAAAAGCCTCTGGATGATGAGATACTGGATCATGGAATAATCCTGCATCTCATCCACGATCAGATGGCGGACACCGCTGTCTTCCTGCTGGGTCTCCAGACGGTATTTCAGATACAGAACCGGATACACATCCTCATAACGAAGCTTTCTTTTTTCGTACTGTACCTGTGGAAGCGCCGGAAATCCCTCCTGCCTCAGGAAACGATTGTATAACACATAAAGATCTCTTGTCTCATACATCCGGTAAAAACGACTCTTCACAGCATCCCTTTCTTCCTCCGGAAGGTCAAAGCCCTTCAGCGTTTCCACCTCATCAATGAAATACTCTGCCACTGCATCCATTCTGGAAAGCAGCGGGATATCCATGAATTTAAAATAAAACAGTTCAATAATTTCCTGTTCTTTTTTTACTACGCCACGATGTTCTATATCCCGGAAATTCATAAGACTGTCTTCCAGTTCTGCCAGATACCCTTCCATACGGTCCAGAAAATCCCGGGACTGTTTTTCCTTCAGAAGCTCCTCATCACATAAGCCTGAAATCTGCCGCTCGATCAGATCATAACGATCCTCGCAGTCAGACACTGTATTTTTCAGTCTCTTATAGGCAAAAAGATCAAAGCTCATCTCCCGGATGTTCTCCTCACCAAGCTCCGGCAGGATATGGGAAATATAATCCGAAAATACTCCGTTGGGCGAAAGTACCAGCACTGAAGAGGATTTCAGATTCTTTCTGTCATGATAAAGGAGATATGCGATCCTGTGCAGGGCAATGGAAGTCTTTCCGCTTCCTGCAGCCCCCTGAATCACCATGATCCTGTCCGAGGTGTTTCGGATAATAGCATTCTGCTCCTTCTGAATGGTTCGGATAATGTTTTTCAGCTGTACATCTCCGTTGCTTCCAAGCTCTGCCTTCAGGATCTCATCATCAATTTTCACATCGCTCTCGAACTCGTAAATCATTTTCCGCCACGGATCTTATACTGCCACTTTGCCGCAATATCTCCATGGATCTCACCCAGCGGGGCCTGATAGGAGGCCGGTCCTTTGTCAAAATCATAGAACAATCCGGACACCGGTGCCCTCCAGTCATAGATCAGAGGCAGACCACCGTTTTCCTCCGCAAGGTTTGCGATACCTATATAAAAGATCTCCGGCTCATCATCACCTTCATAGCAGAAATCCACTCTACCAAAGAATGGTGAATCCATCATCTTACGGAATCTGCGGCGCAGCTCGATCTTTTCATTGCTGGCATTGATCTCATGGAAAAGTGCCTGCTGGTTATCGAAATTTTCGTAGCCATACTGGTCCATCTCTGTGTAGTTTTCCCAGTAATACTCGTGCATTCCTTCGATTTCTTTCTGACCGGCCTCTATGGAATCATCCAGCTGTGTGATCCGGTGACGCAGAGTTCCTGTTACATGTGCAAGATATTTCCGTCCGTTTTTTACTGCTGCCATACGCCTTAATCCACCACTACCGCTGTTCCGCTTGCTGTAACCATCAGCATGCCATTATCCGCGCCAAGTACCTCATAATCAATGTCCACGCCAATCACTGCATTGCGCCCATTGCTCCTGCCCGCTGTTCCAGTTCTTCCAGTGCCTCTTCCCTGGCCTTCTGAAGCTCTTCCTCATAACAGGCACTTCTGCCGCCAAAGAAATTCCGAAGACCCGCGCCAAGATCTTTCATAAAATTAACTCCTGAGATCACCTCTCCAAATACGATTCCTTTATATTCACGGATTGCTCTTCCCTCTACCGATGGTGTTGTTGTTATGATCATGGTAAAATCCTCCCGTTTCTGTCATTTTTCATGGACACTCCAGGATTATTTCCGAAAACATGCTCCGGAGTGTTTATTACAGAATTATACCCGAAAGCGGAACAGATGTATAGAGTAAAAAAGCGAAGCGGACATTCGAAATCCGCTTCGCACCTTTTAAATAATAACGATCGATCTCAGTCTCACGCCTGAGCCTCTTTTTTCTCAAACTGACTGTTATACAGATCCGCATAGAAGCCTTCCGTGCCAGGAGCTCTTCATGATCTCCCTGCTCAATGATATCTCCGTCCTTCATCACCAGGATCAGATCTGCATCCTTAATGGTAGAAAGTCTGTGGGCAATAACGAAGCTGGTTCTGCCCTTCATCAGGTTATCCATAGCCTTCTGGATCTGCATTTCTGTTCTTGTATCAACGGAAGATGTGGCCTCATCCAGGATCAGGATCTTATTGTCTGCCAGGATCGCTCTTGCAATGGTAAGCAACTGCTTCTGCCCCTGAGAAACATTACTGGTTTCCTCATCCAGGACCATCTGATAGCCGCCGGGCTGCTGCATGATAAGTTGTGGATATGGGCCGCTTTTGCTGCTGCGATCACCTCTTCATCCGTTGCGTCCAGTCTTCCGTAGCGGATATTTTCCATAATGGTTCCGGAAAACAGCCAGGTGTCCTGCAGCACCATTCCGAACATCTCACGGAGATTGCTGCGGTTGAAGTTCCGGATATCATGTCCGTCAACCTTGATGCTTCCGCCATTTACATCATAAAAACGCATCAGCAGCTTTACGATCGTCGTTTTTCCTGCACCTGTAGGTCCTACAATGGCGATCTTCTGACCGTCATGCACATCTGCGGAAAAATCATTTACAATGATCTTATCCGGATTATAACCGAATCTCACATGCTCAAACTGTACATTTCCTTCCAGTCCCTCAATGGAATCCGGGTTCTCCGGCTGAAGCTCCTCCTCCGGCTCCTCAAGAAACTCAAATACCCGCTCAGAAGCTGCCGCCGAAGACTGCAGAAGGTTTGTAACCTGGGCGATCTGCTGGATCGGCTGTGTAAAGTTACGAATATACTGGAAGAAGGACTGGATATCTCCAACCTCGATAGTTCCTTTGATGGCAAAAAGCCCTCCGAGAAGTGCCACCATCACATATCCCAGATTTCCCACAAACTGCATGATCGGCATCATCATCCCGGAAAAGAACTGTGACTTCCATGCAGACTCATAAAGCTTCTGGTTGTCATGCTCAAATTCCTTCAGCGCATCCTGCTCTTTGTTGAATACTCTTACCACATCATGGCCGCCGAAATTTTCCTCAACCTGACCATTTACTTTTCCCAGGTACTCCTGCTGTGCCTGGAAATATTTCTGGGAGTGTTTCATTACTTTATTAATGATAAGCATGGAAACCGGCAGGATCAGCACTGCTGCCAGTGTCATCCACACGTTGATGGAAAGCATCATGATAAATACACCGATCAGTGTTGTTACGGATGTGATCAGCTGTGTCATGCTCTGGTTGATGCTCATCTGCAGGGTATCCACATCATTTGTTACCCTGGAAAGGATCTCACCGTTTGTTCTGCTCTCGAAATAATTCATTGGCAGACGGTTGATCTTCTTTGAAATATCCTTTCGGAGATTGTATGTAACATCATTGGAGATCCCCGTCATGACAAATCCCTGGATCAGGGAAAAGCATGCACTTGCCACATACAGTCCCAAAGTCCACAGAAGGATCATTCCGATCTTACTGAAATCAATACCGCCTGTACCGTTTACCTTGCAACCAGACCATTGAACAGCTCTGTGGTAGCTTTTCCAAGGATCTTCGGGCCTGCAATATTAAACGCTGTACCTGCCACTGCAAGATAAACATCAGGATAAAACGGAATTTATATCTGCCCATATAGCCAAAGAGCTTTTTCATGGAGCCTTTGAAGTCCTTGGCCTTCTCTGTTGGCTGCATTCCGTGTCCGCCCATCGGGCCTCTTCTTCTCTGCTGACTCATGCCAATTCCTCCTCTGATAACTGACTCATGGCAATCTGGCGATATACCTCGCAGGACTTCATCAGCTCCTTATGGCTTCCGATCCCTGCCATATGTCCATCGTCCAGTACAAGGATCTTATCTGCATTTAAGATCGTACTGATACGCTGTGCCACGATAATGGTTGTTGCTTCTTTTGTATGTTCTTTCAGCGCTTTTCGAAGTGTGCTGTCTGTTTTGAAATCCAGTGCGGAAAAGCTGTCATCAAAGATAAAGATCTCCGGATCTTTTGCGATAGCTCTGGCAATGGAAAGCCTCTGCTTCTGTCCACCGGAAACATTGCTTCCTCCCTGTGCGATCGGAGTCTTATATCGCTCCGGCTTGGTGTCGATAAACTCCGTAGCCTGTGCAACCCCTGCTGCTTTTTTCACTGCATCCTCCGAAATCTCTGTCTTTCCGTAACGGATATTGGAATCAATGGTTCCTGAGAAAAGTATACCCTTCTGCGGAACGTAACCGATCCTATCACGGACATCCTTCTGTGTCATTTTCCGGACATCCACGCCATCCACTTTCACAGATCCTTCTGTTGCATCATAGAAACGCGGGATCAGATTGATCAGTGTACTCTTACCGCTTCCTGTACTTCCGATGATCGCTACTGTCTCACCTTTTTCTGCCTTGAAGGAAATATCTGTGATAACATTCTCTCCTGCCTCCGGATATGCGAAGCTACATGATCAAATTCTACAGTCCCCTTCACATCCTGGGAAGGCTGTACCGGATCCTCCGGATCCTGGACACTGACTTCTGTCTCAAGCACCTCGTTGATACGGCGTGCAGATACATTTGCTCTCGGCAGCATGATAGACATTGCTGTGATCATCAAAAATGACATGATGATCTGCATTGCATACTGGATAAATGCCATAACATCACCAACCTGCATGCTTCCGCTGTCTACCGCATAAGAACCGCTGTAGATGGTCAGTACGGAAACTGCGTTCATGATCAGCATCATCACCGGCATCATAAATGTCATACAACGGTTTACAAAGAGGTTTGTCTTCATCAGAGTGATATTTGCATCCTCAAAACGCTCCTCCTCATGTTTTTCACGGCTGAATGCACGGATAACCGGAATACCGGTAAGGATTTCTCTTGTTACCAGGTTCAGCTTATCTACCATGGTCTGCAAAGCTGTAAATTTCGGCATTGCAATCCTGAACAGCATTGCCATAAATGCCATGATCAGTACAATGGCCACCCCAAGGATCCATGTCATGGAGGAATCTCTCTGAAGCACGCGGATCACACCACCGATTCCAAGGATTGGCGCGTAAAGCACGATACGGAACATCATAGCCATTACCTGCTGGATCTGCTGGATATCGTTCGTGCATCGTGTGATCAGGGATGCTGTTGAAAACTTATGGTACTCTCTGCTGGAAAAACCTATGACTTTGTTATAAACCAGTCCACGGAGATCATGTCCCATAGATGCAGCAACTCTGGATGAAAGAAATACCACACATACTGCAGCCATCATGGTGACCAGTGCCATCAGCACCATGCGGATACCTGTTGCTTTCATGTAATCCATCTGTATGGCATCCACATCTTCACCCATGGCTTCATATTCTGCACGAACATAGGAAACACCTGCCTGTGTGATGATGGATTCCTGCATCTTGTCGATCTTTTCTCCGACCTGGTCCTTCATAGCAGCCAAAGCCTCTGCCGGCATCTGAGAAAGAGCCGCCAGTGGATCCGTCCCTTCCGGGATTCCCATTTTTGCAAGAGCTGCCTTTGATTCTTCACTGTCGGACATCAGAGTAGAAACGATCACCATCGGTTTGCCGAAGATATCGTTGAGTTCTTCTCTGTCTTCTTTGGAGATTTTATCCTTTAATACCAGATCATCTCCCTCTTCCTCATAAAATCCATCCACAGTTTTCGCATCATCCTCTTCCATAAACAGCTTCAGACTGTCCATAGACGTCTTTCTGATCTTCTCAGGAACACTGTCTTCAATACCGTTCTGCTGAATTCCCACATTAATGATATTTGATGTGTAATTCGGCAGAGACAGATCACAGTATGCCTGAAGAAAAAGAAGCGCAATGATGAGTACGATGTAACCTGCAGATCGTTTCAGATATTTCATCAGTTTAATCACGTTTCTGTTCCTTCCTTTCTGTCATTTCATCCGGATGAAGCTTTTCTATGGCTTCCTCCGGCTGGATCTTTTCGATATTTACAAGGATCTGCTCCAGAAATCTCCGAAGCAGGCACTGTTCCGCCTCACTGAAGCCTTCCATCATCACAGCCTCATTTTTATGGATCCGTTCCAGTGCTTTTGCCTTGATTTCCTTTCCCTTTTCTGTCATGTAGATCCTGGTCACACGCTGGTCCTTTTCATCCGGTTTCTTATAAAGAAAGCCTGCTTTCTCCAGTCTCTGTATCGATACATTTACCGTAGGCGGCTTGATATGCAGGATCTTTGCAATTTCCCGCTGACTCAGGCCATCCCTTCCGGACACAAGCCCCAGAACCGGTATCTGTCCCGGATAAATCCCAAGCTCCTGCATCTGACCAAAGCATTTCGTCATAAAATAACGGTCTACCTTCATAAACAGAGATAAAAAGCTGCTCTGCCTTTCTTTCTCATCTTCCTCCTTACAAAACACGCTGTCACTCCTCTCTCATCCGATCAGACACCTGCTCTTTGTTAATGATATACGAAGCAGTGATCTTCTTTTTTAATTAGTCGGCTAACTATATATAATATACATCTGCACAAAAAATGCAACTGGTTTTTGTGAATTTTACACTTTTTTTAAGATTTACAGCTTCTTTAATTTCCACCTGAAATCTATTAATTAATTTGTCAAGCTAATTTATTTTCTGCTGTTTTTCCTATTTTTTTCGCAAAAAAATACCCGCTTCGTTTTTTTATTCGAAACGGGTACTTCTTTCTGTTCCTGATTTTCTTATACAAACTGATTCACAGCCGGATCATAAGCATAATCGATCATGTCAAGCTTATCCTCCAGTTCTTTCCGGTTAAGTCCTCTGTCCTCACAGAAGGCATCCAGGATCTGTAAAAATCCCGCAGCTGTGTATTTACGTAACTTAAAAGCATTACCGGGTCCTTTGGTATCATAATCTGTTTCCATCCTTTTATCTGATATTTATCCAATATCCCAGATGCTGCTGGATAGCTGTCTGATCTGAAATATCAGATTTACTATCTTACCAATTCTATTTTTTGTCAAGAGCCAGTAAAAAATTTTTCAGGATTTTTTATTTCTTCAGTATCTGATAAAAATATTCCATTCCTTGTCCCCAAAAAAGAACTGCCTGGTTCCGATTTTCATCCTGAAATGGATTTCTATCAGAACCGACAGTTCTTTTCCTTGTCAATCTATCATAACTTTATGGAGTTATTTTTTACTTCGTGCTGACGGTAAACGCTCCGTCCTTCACATCCAGCACAATGGTATCTCCGGCATGTACATCACCGGAAAGGATCTTCTTGGCTGTCAGTGTCTCCACATAATTCTGGAGATAACGCTTCAGAGGACGTGCGCCGTAAACCGGATCATAACCGTTATCCACTACCATCTGTTTGGCAGCATCTGTAAGCTCCAGAGAAAGCTCCTGGTCAGCCAGACGGTCGCTGAGCTCTTTGACCATAAGATCTACGATCTTACCTACATTATCCTTGGTCAGCGGCTTGAACATGATGATCTCATCCAGACGGTTCAGAAATTCCGGACGGAAATGACCACGAAGATCATTCATAACCTGTTCCTGTGCCTCCGGTTTGATATCTCCCTTCTCGTCGATACCGTCAAGAAGGTACGGAGAACCAATGTTGGAAGTCATGATCAGGATCGTATTCTTAAAATCAACCGTACGTCCCTGTGAATCCGTGATACGTCCATCGTCCAGTACCTGCAGAAGTACATTGAATACATCCGGGTGAGCCTTCTCGATCTCATCAAAAAGAACAACACTGTACGGTTTTCTTCGAACGGCCTCTGTCAGCTGTCCGCCTTCCTCATATCCGACATATCCTGGAGGCGCTCCGATCAGACGGGACACGGAATATTTCTCCATGTACTCACTCATATCGATACGGACCATATTCTGCTCATCGTCAAACAGTGTGGCAGCCAGAGTCTTGGCAAGCTCTGTTTTACCAACACCGGTTGGTCCGAGGAACAGGAATGAACCGATTGGCTTTGTGGGATCCTTGATTCCGGCTTTGGAACGAAGGATCGCATCTGTTACAAGACGAACACCCTCATCCTGTCCTACTACACGTTTGTGCAGCTCATCCTCAAGGCCCAGCAGCTTGGTTCTCTCACCTTCTGTCAGCTTGGTTACCGGAATACCGGTCCATCTGGAAATGATACGAGCAATCTCATCATCTGTGACAGCCTCATGTACCAGGCTTCTGTCACTCTCCTTAACCTGCTTTTCCTCAACTTCCAGCTGCTGCTGAAGCTTCGGCAGCTCGCCATACTGCAGCTCTGCTGCTTTCTCCAGATCGTAATTCTGTTTTGCTTTCTGGATCTGTTTATTGATATCCTCGATCTGCTCACGTAATTTCTG
>ENA-OQIM01000658-OQIM01000658.1-human-gut-metagenome-genome-assembly--contig:-NODE-658-length-12902-cov-2.584658_pt1 | contig 12902 bp, 15 predicted proteins | sample MGYA00242579_ERZ504744 | MGnify/ENA primary metagenome ERZ504744 (study PRJEB26092, sample SAMD00036441) | human gut metagenome | host: Homo sapiens | study: EMG produced TPA metagenomics assembly of...
GGCCGCGGAGCCATCCCCTCCCGTCGGGGCTTTAGCCGGGGTGCCATGCGGCACCCCGGGGGTATCCGGTATTACCCCGTCCTTTCGGGGCGGCTATCCCGGGGGAGGGGGCAGGTTCTCCACGTGTTACTCAGCCGTTCGCCACTCGCTTCTGCCCGAGGCAGGTGCCGTTCGACTTGCATGTGTTAGGCGCGCCGCCAGCGTTCATCCTGAGCCAGGATCGAACTCTCCGTCCAAAATATCTGGCTTCGAGCCCGTCCGGTCCTCACAACTGTTACGCTGATCGGTTCCGTTCGATTCATATGGTTCTGTATAGGAAAAGGAATTTCTCGGGGCCGCCTCTCGGCGGCCTTGCGAAAAACAAATCCAAGTTAGACCATTTCAAATGGTTCGATGTCTGCCCGGATGCGACACTGAATGTGTCCATCCTCGCAGTATCCGGTTCTCAAGGTGCACGCTTTGCGGCTGATCCGGTCCGACCGGGCCGCGCGGCAAGGAGATATATTGCCAGACCGCGAAGCCCTGTGGGACGTCAATTCCACTCTTCACAAGTCCTACACAACATATTGCTTTCTATAGGTAATAGAAAGACTGGTGCGGATCTTCCGCACGTATCAGATGATGACCCTTTGGTTCAGGAATATATAGAGATCGGTCACCTATAAGTGTTTATCTACCCGCGCTTTTAGCAATGTAAACCGCGCTTCAGATAAAAAGAGGGAGCGCCGCGCACAACGCGACACTCCCCCTAGCGATTCAAGAGAATCTATTAGGCCTCGAGAGCTTCTTGGCGATGGTAGCCAGCTCGTTGAAGGACTCGATGTCCTCGTAAGCCATCTGAGCCAGGACCTTGCGGTCGAGCTCGATGCCGGCAACCTTCAGGCCGTGCATGAACTGAGAGTAAGAAATATCGTTCAGGCGAGCAGCAGCGTTGATACGAGTGATCCAGAGAGAACGGATCTCGCGCTTCTTGTTGCGACGATCACGATACTGATACTGCAGGGAGTGCTGGACCTGCTCTTTAGCATGCTTGTAAGTACGCGAAGCGGCACCGTAGTAACCCTTCGCACGGTGCATAACGGTACGGCGCTTCTTCTTGGCGGCAACAGCGCGCTTAATACGTGCCATGTTCTATCAACTCCTAGACGGTAAAACGAAAAACGGGAACGCGAACTTAGGCGAGACGCGACTTGATGACCTTGCGGTCGGCAGCGGCGATCTCGGTCTCCTGACGGAAGCCACGCTTACGCTTGGTGGACTTCTTGCTCAGGATGTGGCTCTTGAAAGCTTGGCGCGCATAAGCTTGCCGGTACCAGTCTTGCGGAAACGCTTCTTGGTGCCGCTGTGGGACTTCATCTTAGGCATGAAATACTCCTTAATCGGTTACAGAACACTAGTTACTTGCTATCGCTTGCCGCTTTATCCTCATCGAAGGCGCCCTTAATCGGGGCGAGCAGCATAAGCATGTTACGGCCTTCCATCTTAGGCTTGGACTCGACCGTAGCGTAAGGCTTGAGATCCTCGGCGAGACGCTCGAGAACGTTAAGGCCCTGCTCCGGGTGAGCCATCTCACGGCCGCGGAACATGATGGTGATCTTAACGCGTGCGCCCTTCTTGAGGAAACGCAGAACGTGGCCCTTCTTGGTCTCGTAGTCGCCAACGTCGATCTTGGGTCGGAACTTCATTTCCTTGACCTCGACCTTGGACTGGTTCTTACGAGCAGCCTTGGCCTTCATGGCCTGCTGGTACTTGAACTTACCGTAGTCCATGACCTTGCAGACCGGCGGCTCCGCGTTGGGAGCGATCTCGACCAGGTCGAGACCCTGATCGTCGGCGACGCGCTGGGCATCGCGGATGGCGAACAGGCCGAGCTGAGAGCCATCGACGCCAATCAAACGACACGAAGATGCAGTGATCTCGTCGTTGATGCGGGTGTCATCAGACTTAGCTATTTTCCCTACCTCCATTCATAAAAAAAATAACCCGGCGCTTCTCAGCAACCAGGTCGTACACATAGACTTCCTCGATTTGAGGAAGGGAATCTAAGTTGTATGACCAGTCAGCTGCTCATTGGCGCCAAAAGGTGGGAACCCTCAGGTTCCTCTTTAGGGCATTGCGGGAACAACGCCTTGCGAATAATAACACGTACAGCGCGTTATCACATTACGTACACGAAAAAGGGACCTTGACCCCCTTGAACGCTCGCTTGCATGTATGGTGCTCGAGGCGAGACTCGAAGGGCCTTCGCTTCGCGAAGCCCCGGGCTTCGGGCGCGTGGCGCCCTCGCCACGCTCCGCTACAAACAGGCCACAGGCCTGTTTGCTTAACGCTTCGCGCGCTCACGCGAGTTCGGCACGAAAAAGGGGCCGCAACCCCCTTGAACGCTCACTTGCATGTATGGTGCCCGAGGCGAGACTCGAACTCGCACGTTGTTGCCAACGGTGGATTTTGAGTCCACTGCGTCTGCCAATTCCGCCACTCGGCACGCAATGCGTGAGTTAGTTTATCACAGCTTTCTGTTGATTAGTCCGAAAATGGAACTTCAAGCATTTCGATGAGTTCGACCGAGCGGAGCATCTCGCGCCGACGGCATCCGCGACCGTCGACCGAAGCCTCACCCATCTGGTTATCGTAAGGGTCCTCGCGCATGCCGTCGAAAGAGGGCTCAAACTCTGCCTGGAATCGATTGTTGGCCACCATACGCCACGGGTCGAGATTGCCAAAGTAGTGACGGCGGCGCCACTCCTCCCCCATCCTGCGAGCAGAAGATCCAAATGACACGTCGGCGTTGAGCCATCCGGTCTGCGGCGTATAGAACTCTGCCCAGTCGTGCGACCCCACCGAATCGGGCGCAACATACAGGCCGCTCTGCCAACGGGCAGGCACGCCCGCGATACGGCACATGGTGATAAACGTGAGCGCCATAACGCCGCAATCGCCGCGGAGCGAATGCGCGCAGTCATCGGCAATAGATCCCAAAAGCAAGTACGGCGGCTGATAGCGATAGTCGATGTACTGCGTCAGGTAATCATAGATAGCACGGGCGCGATCGAGCGGATCCTCGAGCCCGTCAATGACACGGGCTGTCAGCTGCTGTAGATACGGCGTGAATGCAATGTGCGGACGGTCCTCGGAGGTGTCCACGGGCAGTGGCGCGTCCATGCAAGGATGCACCGGAAGCGCACCCCCATAGACATCACGATAAGCGGCATCAATTTGATAGCGATAGGTCACCGAGAATGAGCGCTCACTCGAAGAAGACCACGAGGCGGTACGCGCCGAAGCATTCGCGGGGGCAACAGCACCCTCCGGCGTCATATCGAGAACCTCGATATGAGACTGTTGACGACAGGCGGCGGCAACGGGTAGCCACGCGCGAACGGTCTCCCCTTCCAGAGCGCCGGGGACAGACACGGACGCTTTAAGCGTAATGACGCGAGCCAATCCGTTTTGTGACTCCATCTCCTTGAGCATCTCGTTGCGCAGTGCTATTCCGTCCGTAGAATCGGGCCGCATGCCGGGAACCTCTTTGGGATATACGCGAAGCGAATCGAGGAAGTTGTCGAGAACGAACAGTTCGCCATCGATAAAGCGCCAGTCAATACGCTTACGATTAATCAGGTCATCAAACTGCTCTTCGGTAAACTCTGGCCACTCCTCGCGAATCATCGCAATAGCCTGGTCGCGCGACACCGAAAAATGAAGCGGCGTCTCGAGCATGCGATACCGCTCGGCACGAACACAAGCAGCCAGCGAAGGCTCGGGGTTCTGCTCCAAAAGGCGATCGCAAGCCGCAACAGCCCGCGTCAAATAGCCGGCATCCTTGAGTCGAAGAATCTCAGGCGGCAGACCAATATCGAGATGACGAAAGTCATCACAGCAAACATCAACAGAGCAACCAACAGGACCCTCGTCAATAACCTTCCCATCCGAAGGCAGCACATCAATAACAGCCATACCAAACTCCAAGTCACTAGAACGTTTGAAGCCCATTGTAGCGAGATAAAAAGAAAGCCCCAATAAAGGAACCCTCAACACCGATAAACGGTACCTATAAAAATGAATTCAGCCCAGTAACCCTGTAGAGAGTTAACAAAGGAGGCCCCGTTTCCCCGGAGCTGATTCCGTCGCGCGATTCTGGCGAAGCCAGGTGAGCGCGAGGGAATCAGCGTAGGGGAAACGGGGCCTCCGGCGGGAAGTTAAACCGCTACTTACGCCTTGTTGACGGAGCCAAACTCCTCCATGAGCTCCTTGGTGCGGGCAACGATGTTGTCGCGACCAGGCTTGAGGAGCTTGCGGGGGTCAAAGCCCTTGCCCTGCTGATCCTTGCCAGCCTCGATGTACTCGCGGACGCCCTTGGCGAAGACGAGCTGCAGGTCGGTGTTGACGTTGATCTTGGAGATGCCCAGGGAGATGGCCTTCTTGATCTGATCCTCGGGGATGCCGGTGCCACCGTGCAGAACGAGGGGCAGGTCACCGGTCTGGGCCTTAATCTCGCCCAGACGCTCGAAGGAAAGACCAGCCCAGTCGGCGGGGTACACGCCGTGGATGTTGCCGATGCCGCAGGCGAGGAAGTCGACACCCAGGTCAGCGATCTGCTTGCACTCAGCAGGATCAGCGAGCTCGCCGCTGGAGGTCACGCCGTCCTCGGTGCCGCCGATGCCGCCGACCTCGGCCTCGATGGACATGCCCTTGGAGTGGGCAAGCTCAACGAGCTCCTTGGTGCGGTCGAGGTTAAGCTGGAAGGTCTCCTCGTGAGAGCCGTCATACATGATGGACGTGAAGCCGGCCTCGATGCACTTGAAGCAGTCCTCGTAAGAACCGTGATCGAGGTGAAGGGCGACGGGAACGGTAACGCCCGTGGCCTCAACGGCAGCCTTGACCATGTCGGCGCAGACCTTGAAACCGCCCATCCACTTAGCGGCACCAGCGGTGCACTGAAGGATCAGCGGAGACTTGGCCTCCTCGGCGGCTGGAGAATAGCCAGGGTCCACTCGAGGTTGTTGGTGTTGAAGGCACCAAGACCGTACTTGCCGGCCTCGGCCTTCTTGAGCATGTCTGCTGCGTTGACGAGCATAAAAGAAACCTCCTGTAAGGTTGCTCCGATAACGCCTGAGATTTTACCACGGCGCACCCGAGTATAAACGTTCGTTTGTTCACGAATATCGTCCAAACAGACTTTTTTGACCGTTTGCCCTACGAAATCGACCCGTTGGGGAAAATATCTTGACGTTTGGACGCTTCTCGTGCTTCAGAAACTGACTACAAACTACATCTGCATGAAAGGGTTCTGCATAAGCTCGCGTGCCACGGTGGTCGAATCGCCATGGCCGGTTAGGCAAACGGTATCGGGCGGGAGAAGCCGGGCGAGCTTGGAGAGCGAGCGCAGAATCGCCGCCTCGTCTCCGCCGGAAAGGTCGGTACGGCCGTGACCGCCGGGAAAGAGCGTGTCCCCCACGAAAGCGATATTTCCCTGCTCTGTTGCGGCAAATAGAACGATGCCGCCCGGCGTATGCCGGGCGCCTCGATAACCTGCAGGCAAATGGCGCCCAGTTCAATGGTATCGCCCTCGGCAAGCAGCCGCGTCGGCTCGCCCGGATCGGGAGTCTCGATGCCCCACATCGCTCGCTGCTCCTCGATATTCATATGCGGCACAGCTACGTCCTTGCCGCACAGCTCGTACAGGCTTCAGCGCCAACGGCGGCGCGAACTCCAGCGACACCACCAACATGATCGGCATGGCCGTGTGTACAAACGGAACCGAGCACATGCACGCCAGGGTGTTCGACTCGGATATGCGCAACGAGGCTCTCGCCTTCCCAAGCGGGATCGATAATCAAGCATTCGCCACTCGAAATAATGGCGTAACTGTTGGTCTGGATGGGGCCGTTTACAAGCGCCTCAATCGAAGCCGTACCCCGAGGGGTTAAATCCAAAGCCGTAGCGTCCATGCGTACGCCCTCCTTCTATAAACGTCGAGGCATCAAACGATGCCTCGAACGTAGCAAATATCATTTCTGTCGCGCGTTCGTCGCGCCTATACGCGACGCTTGAGCTGAGCCCCACCCTCGCCAGGCATCAAACGGCGTGCATCGTAGACCGAGTCGACGCTGCCAATCGATGCCAGTAGCGGATCCAGGCCACTCGCATCCGAGATCTCGACCATAAAACGCAGGGTCGCAATGCCCTCGCGGTTGGTCGAGGTGGCGGCGGAAAGGATATTGCCGCCTGCATCGCCAATGGCGATGGTAACGTCCTTGAGCAGGCCCATACGATCCAGGCACTCGACCACAATCTCGACCTGGAAAAGCGTATCGGCGGCGCGTCCCACTCTACGTCAATCATGCGCTCGGGGTGCTCCATGAGGCCCTTGACGTTGGGGCAGTTGGCACGATGCACCGAGACACCTCGGCCGCGCGTGATGAAGCCGACGATGTCGTCGCCGTCACGGGGTTGCAGCAATGGGCCAGACGGACCAGCAGGCCGCTGTTGCTCTCGCCCTTGACGATAATGCCGTTGCTGGCGCTCTTGCCGCGCTTTTGCGGCTTGCGGTTGGAGCCGCGGGCAGGCTGCTTAACAACTTCGGCGATTGCCTCGGCCTTGGTGATCTGTTCCTCGGGTTTGGGGTCCAAGATTTGCTCGACCTTATTGCCCACGGCACGTGGGGCGACTTTACCCGCACCAACGGCGGCAAACAGGTCCTCGAGCTGCTTGTAGTTAAACTGCTCCGCCACGGTATTGAGCGCACGCGTGGACCGCGGCGTAGAGATGCCGTACCCGCGCTTGCGCAGGTCCTTGGCCAGTATATCGCGGCCAGCAGCAGCGTCATCGTCTTTGGTCGCGGCGGCGAAGTAACGGCGGATCTTTGACTTGGCCGAAGGTGTCTTGACGATCTTGAGCCAATCGCGCGACGGCTTGGAGCTCTTGTTGGTCAGGATTTCAATGCGGTCGCCCGTCTTGATCTCGTGCGTGAGCGGGGCCACCGCACCGTTGATCTTAGCGCCGACGCAGTGGTTGCCCACCTCGGTGTGAACGGCGTAGGCAAAGTCGAGCGGCGTGGAGCCGGCACGAAGCGCCATGACCTCGCCCTTGGGCGTAAAGACAAAGATCTCTTGATCGAAGAGGTCGACCTTCAACGAATGCAGGTATTCCTTGCGTCGGTGATCTCATCAGACGCAGCCCAATCGAGCGAATGTTTGAGCCAGTTAATCTGGTCGTCCAGACGCTGGGCATCATTGGTCTTAGACGCAGACGATCCGCCGACTTCTTGTACAGCCAGTGGGCGGCAATGCCGTACTCGGCCTGCTCATGCATCTCATAGGTTCGAATCTGAATCTCGAGCGGGCGGGCCGTGGGGCCGATAACCGTCGTGTGAAGCGATTGGTAGTTATTGACCTTGGGCATGGCGATATAGTCTTTAAAGCGACCGGGCATGGGGTGCCATAGTGTGTGCACCGCGCCGAGCGTGGAGTAGCAATCGCGCACCGAATGCGTAATGACGCGCAGTGCCACCAGATCGTAGATCTCGGAGAACTCCTTGCCCTTGCGTTTCATCTTTTGGTAGATGGACCAATAGTGCTTGGAACGGCCGTTGATCTGGAAGCCCTCCAGGCCAATGCGGTTGAGCTCGTCGGTGAGCGTCTTGATGGTCTCGGCCAGATAGCGCTCGCGAACCTCGCGCGACTCGGCTACCATGCGCGCGATGCGCTGATAGGCATCGGGCTCCAAGTAGAAGAAGGACAGGTCCTCGAGCTCCCACTTGATAGAGCTCATGCCCAGGCGGTCGGCCAGAGGCGCGTATACGTCCATGGTCTCGCGCGCCTTAAACAGACGGCGGTCCTCGCGCAGGGCGGCAAGCGTGCGCATGTTATGCAGCGGTCGGCGAGCTTGACGATGATGACGCGAATGTCCTTGGACATGGCAAGGAACATCTTGCGCAGCGTGAGGGCCTGCTTCTCGTCCATGCTGTCTACTTCGATGTTGGTGAGCTTGGTCACGCCGTCGACGAGCTCGGCCACGGTTTCGCCAAACAGGCCGGAAACATCGGCAAGCGAGGTCTCGGTGTCCTCGACGGTATCGTGCAGCAGCGCGGCGCACACCACATCGCAGTCCATCTTGAGGTCGGCCAAAATGATGGCCACCTCGACGGGATGGTTGATGTACATCTCGCCCGAGCGGCGCTTTTGGTTGCAGTGCTTCTCGGCGGCAAAGCAGTAGGCTTGCTCCACCTTGGAGAAGTCGTCCTCATTCATATATTTGAGGCACAGACGCTCCAACTTGTCGTAGCTGTCCGCCATAATCTCGGGCGCAGCTCATCGGCATGCTTATAGTGCTCCATCTCCGAGAACGGCTGGAGGGTGGAATCATGGGCGGTACGGGCTGCGGCATCCATCGAGGTCCCCTTCCCCTAGGCCCGCGGTACGATCGGGCGGTTAACTTTGGCTAGCATATCAGAAGCGCACGAATCGAGCGCCCAGCTCCGGAAAGCCGAGAACTCCATGCGCGAGCGCAAGCCCTCCAAATAGCGAATTGACCTGCTCAATTGCACACGGCCGGGGTTTTCGGCCATCGCGATACGACGCGTATCGTCAAACCCCGTAACGCGGCAGAAACCGAGTCTTCGAAGATTCCCAGGCCGCTTGTCACCGAACGCTCGTCGACCGGGGTGCGGGCATCGATGGCAAGGCACATCTGCGCGATGTCGATATCGCTTGCGCAGAATGAATCATCCCCGGTCTTACCGCGGTTGGAGCGCCACATGGTCTGCAGCGCACGATAGAGTGTGACGAGTTCGTCGCGCTCGGGTGCGTAGCAGTCGAGCAGGCGCTCGTTGATGCGGGCGTCGCGCGACGAATAGAGCAGGTGGATCACGGCGGGCTGTCCGTCACGACCGGCACGCCCGCTCATCTGGTTGAACTCAATGGCGCCAAACGGCATGTGGTACAGCACGACATGGCGGATATCGGGCAGATTGACACCCTCGCCAAAGGCGGAGGTCGAAACGATGCAGCTGAGGCTTCCGTCTCGGAATGCTTCCTCCACGCGGCGGCGATCGGAGCGCGCAAGCCCCGCGTTATAGAACGCGATATGGGTTGCGCAATCGGGCACACGCTTGCGCAACGTCTTGGCGAGCGCCACGGACTGGTCGCGCGAATTGACGTAAATGACGGTCTTCTCCCCCGTCGCCACGATCGACACCAAACGGTTCTCGCGGCTCGCAAGGTCGCGGTCGTCCTCGAGCTGCAGGTTCTCGCGCACCGTCTCGTCGACCACCGTGCGAGTGATCGGCAGCATGCGGCAAGCTCGGCCACGACCGGAGCCGTCGCGGTGGCCGTCGCAGCCATAACAACCGGGTCGCCCAGGGCTTTGAGGATATCGGGCATGTCGAGATAGCGCTGCGGTCGCCGCCCTTGGCAAGGCCGGCGTGGTGCGCCTCATCGATAACGACAAAGCCGATGCGGCCCGAACGCGCGAAGCGGTCACGGTGGATAGATAGGAACTCGGGCGTCGTGAGCACGATACCGGTGCGGCCCGAAGCTAGGCCGGCGAACACGTCATCGCGTGCGGCCTCCACGGTCTCGCCGGTCAGCACGCCAACGCCAATGCCAAGCGCTGCCATCGTCGACGAGAGATGATAGGCCTGGTCGGCAACAAGCGCGCGCAGCGGATAGACAAAGATGCTCGCACGTCCGCGAAGGACAGCCTCGCGCGCAGCATGTACATGGAAGATGAGAGACTTGCCGCGGCCCGTTCCCATAACGGCCAAGACGCTCTGGTGGTCAGCCAAGGCATCGAGTGCCTCAACCTGTGCGCGGTGCGGCTGGTTCGATCCGATAAAGCTATGGATAAGCGAGCGCGTGAGCTCGGTATAGGAAAGCTGGGCGAGCGTCTCACGCTTACGCGACTCCAGGCGCAGGCCGGAATCCGCCGGCTGCACGCCACGACGAAGCTCGCATGCCGGATCGTCGATATTGGACGCCGCGGTATCGCGCACCAAGACATCTTTGATCATGAGCTTGGGCTTCACGCGTCCCTGCCAATGCTCGGCCACGGCCTCGAACACCAAGTCGACGGCGCTGTCGCAATTGATGAGCCTATCGATCTGCGGCACGCGGAACATGATGGCCGGCACACTCGCGCGCCATCGGTCGCCACAAAGCGCATGTGTTCGCCGGTTTTGCCCACCACGGCGCGATCACACATCGTCACGCCCTCGGCGGCCAGCAACGGCACCTTATTGCCCTGGCCAAACGGCTCAAGACGGGAAATCTGCTCGATGGTCTCGATATTTAACTCGGAGAGGTCGACGGTGGCGGCAACCTCGTCAGTGTCCTCAAAGTCCTCGGCGGGAAGCTCCGATAGCACGGCCGAAAGGCGACGACGGAACTCGTCGAGCTTGGACGCTCGATGGTCACACCCACCGCACCCGCATGCCCGCCGCGACGAATCAGCAGATCCGAGCAGCGTTCTACGGCGTCGAACAGGTTGACCTTGCCCACCGAGCGACCCGATCCGCGCGCAACGCCGTCCTCAATCGAGAAGAGCAGAGCCGGCACGTGATAACGGTTGGTCAGGCGGCTCGCTACGATACCCTTGACGCCCTCGTGCCAGCCCTCGCCACCCACGACGATTGCGCGACCGCCGTCATAGGTCTCCTCGACCTTTGCCATGGCGTCGCGTGTGAGCTCCGCCTCGATCTCGCGGCGCTGACGGTTGATTTCCTCGAGCTCGGCTGCCAGTGCACTTGCCTCGATAGGATCGCGGGCAAGCAGCAGGTCGAGCGCCAGCTTGGGATCAGCCATGCGGCCGGCAGCATTCAGACGAGGGATGAGCGAAAACGACAGGCCGTCGGCCGTAATGGTAGAAAGGTCGGCCTTGGCAAGTGCGGCAAGCGCGATATAGCCGGGACGGGCCGTCACGCGCATCTGCTGGATGCCCTCGGCGACCAGTGCGCGATTCTCGGGCGTGAGCGGCATCATGTCGGACACGGTGCCCAGCGCCGCGACCTCGATCAGCGAACGCCAATACGACGGCTTGCCCAAACGCTCGCCCAGGACCTGCACCAGCTTGAGCGCCACGCCGGCACCGGCAAGCTCGCGCGAGGGACCCTCGTCCTCGAGCTTGGGGTCGGTCAGGGGCACGCCCTGCGGCACCTGGTCGGACGGCTCGTGATGGTCCGTGACCACCAAATCGATCCCCAGGCTCTCCAGATAGGAGACCTCCTCCTTGGCGGCAATGCCGTTATCGACGGTCACGATCAGGTTGGGTTGGGCGAGCTCGTTGACGCGGTCGAGCGCCGCACGCGACAGGCCGTAGCCCTCGTCAAAGCGATGCGGAATAAACGGCGTGACGTTGGCGCCAAACGAACGTAGCGCCTCGGTCAACAGACAAGTCGACGTAATGCCGTCAACGTCAAAATCGCCAAAGACCGCGATGTGCTCGTGGTTGCGAATAGCGCGCTCGACGCGGTCGGCAACGACCGCCATGCCCGGAATAATGAGTGGGTCGGCCCAGTCGCGATCGAGCGAAGGCGTCAAAAACAGCTGGCCTTCCTCGATGGATGCAATGCCGTGCGCAACCATAATGCGCGCCACCAGCCCGGGTATGCCCAGGCCAGCCGAAAGCTCCTTTTCGAGCTCGGGGTTTTGCCGAGCGACCGCCCAGCGATGCGTCGTCTTAAGCGATGACATAGGCGCCCACCCCCGATAGGGGCAGGTCGCCGCGATACCTCTCACGGTTCATAGCGATGAGTCCTCTGTGTATGCCCGCTTCGGCAGGCAGATCTGTTGAACGGATTAATTATACCGTGCGGCACGGACGTACAACGTCCAGCACGCCGCGGTTTCGATAAACGAGGGCGGTAATAGCCTCGAAATATTCGAGCGTTTCTGACGCACGGAGCATGCGAGCGTCTAGCATATCCATTCAAAACGAATTCACGAACAAAGGGAGTCACAAGAGCATATGAAGCAATGGGTTGGACTGGGCAAGTTTCTCGCGGGGCACATGCAGGTCATCGTTCCGATTTGCGTGGCGCTCGGCGTGCTCTTTCCCCAACAGATTGGCGTGCTCAAGCCATCGTTCCCGCCCTGTTTGCCTTTATGACATTCCAAGGCGCGCTCAGCAACACTTTCCATCAGGTTACTGAGGTGTTCCGCCGTCCGCTGCATCTGATTGCGGCATTGCTCGTCTCGGCGGCACTCATCCCCCTTGCAGCCTATGCCGCAGGATCGTTGTTCTTTGGCTCCAACCCAAACCTTGTCTGCGGCATCGTGCTCGAGTACAGCGTACCCGTGGCAGTCACCGCCTTTATGTGGATTAGCATGTTCGGCGGCAACGGCCCGCTCGCGCTCACCATCATCCTGACGTCCTCGGTCATCTCGCCCGTCACGATTCCGCTTACGCTCAAGCTCTTGCTGGGCGCCACCGTCTCGATCGACGTGCCGAGCATGATGCAGAACATGGCCTTTATGATCGCCATCCCCGCTGTGCTCGGCATCGTGATCAACGAGCTCACGCGCGGATGGGGACACGAGAAACTCTCCCCGCGCTCTCGCCCGCCTGCAAGTTCATGATGATGGGCGTCATCGCGTCCAACTCCACCGCCATGAGCGAGTACGTGCTGCATATGAACGCGGTGCGCCTAGAAGTCGCCCTCTTTATTTTGACCTTCGCCATCAGCGGCTTTGTCGTCGGTTTTCTGGTCGCTCGTGCGCTCCATCTGCCATATAGCGAGACGACTACCATGTGCTTTACCTGCGGCATGCGTAACATCTCTTCGGGCGCCGTCATCGCCACGCAGTACTTCCCGGGCGAAGTCGTGTTTCCCGTCATGTGCGGAACGCTGTTTCAGCAGGTGTTGGCCTCAATTATCGGGCATCTCTTTGAGCGCCTGACCGGCG
>ENA-OQIM01000659-OQIM01000659.1-human-gut-metagenome-genome-assembly--contig:-NODE-659-length-12886-cov-2.116153_pt1 | contig 12886 bp, 27 predicted proteins | sample MGYA00242579_ERZ504744 | MGnify/ENA primary metagenome ERZ504744 (study PRJEB26092, sample SAMD00036441) | human gut metagenome | host: Homo sapiens | study: EMG produced TPA metagenomics assembly of...
AAAAATTTTAGAAATTTCTCGTTCTGGATTTCGTTCAGAAAATTTTCAATTTCTTTTTTATAATCCATACTATTTTTTCCGTTCCTTTTCTTTTTGATATAATCTTCCGACAAATCCATAAGCCATTGCCAAAAACCTTATATTTTCCATTTTTTGAATCATTTCAAGAAGCTCTTTCTTATAGTCCATGCTACGCCTCCACCGCTTTTATATTATCCTTAATCCGCTTTATCATCAGATAATTTGCAAGGTTATGTACTCTTTTGAGATCTTCCAAATCATTCATCATTAAAGCATCTGTAATCAGCCAGAAACGCTCCTGATCTTCCTCTGATAATTCCATAAATGCTTCATTGCCGGAACAAGCTATCCGAAAGAGTTCTGCCAGCTCATAGGTATGCTGTAATGATCTTCTATCTTTGTTAGCCTGGACAACGTCCATAATTGCCTTTCTGCAAGGAACCTGAGTTAAATTACATTTCTCCATTGTTTTCTGCCTCCTGTTCCTTTTTAATCTGCTGGTTATAACATCCTCTAACAAATCCAAAAGCTAAATCTAATAGTTCTACATCATCCATCTTTAACACCATACTAATAATATCTGACTGCCTGGACAATGCTCGAACCTGCTCACGACACATATTCCAACTTTCTTCCCACTCTTTCGCTTCTTCCTTTGCTTCCTCCAGCTGTTTCTTGAGATCTGCGATAATCTCTGTTGCAAGAGCTGTGCTTACTTCTTCTGTCTCCTGTGCCGGAACACCTGTGGCCTGCATCACTTCTGTTTCTTCTAATGTTCTTAACGTTTTTTCTTTACTCATGCTTCATTCTCCTCTCGTTCTAATTCGTGTACATAATCACATACTTTAGCAGATATAAATCCACTCAAAAAAATTACAAGAACGTCCATTACTGATATCATACTTTCGTTCCTTTCTTTTGTTGTCTGAGGGGAATGAGTATGTTATAATACGCACAGCCCCTCAATTTTGATCGTTTGTCGGGTTACTTTGCCTTTATCAGAGTTGCCGCTCTGGTAAGGGCTTTTTATTAAATTACTTCTACCTGAGACTTTCCAAAGAAACTGGCTTTGTATGTTGCCCCGTCTCCTCTGCTTCCCCAAATCAGAGAACATCCGAATAATGCTGATGCTCCATGCTGTACCTTATAACCAAGCTCTTTCCACTTAGTAAAGGTATTGGTTTCCTCTGTGATTCCTGCTGCCTGTTTCGCTGTCTCGATTCTCTTTGCGTTGATTTCCTCAGCCTTTGCAGATAACCATGCTCTGTGAAGGGATTCCCCAAAGCTGATACCTTTTGTCTTACGGTAGATCTTCCATGCTTTCAACATGATTTTGCTGAGATTGTACTTCATTATGCTTTCCTCCTTTGCTTTTCAAGGTTTCTCAGTCCTTCAAGCATCTTCCTGACTATTGATATGCCCTATTGCGATTCTCACAGGTATATGGCTTGAAGTATTGGGGGCTTTCGGCTCTCCCGGCTGTTGTCTGTTCCCTTGAACTGATTATATTATATATCTATTTACACCAATAGTCTATTGACATTTTTGCTATATTTACACCAATATATTTATGCATTTTATATATTTACATCAATAGATTTTTGTGGTATACTTCATGTATAGTGGAAAAGGTGTATCTATATTTACCCTCCCCTATTATCACTAAGAAAGCAGGTGCCAATATGCCAGAGGAAAACAAAGTAAGTAAGGCTCAACAAAAAGCTGTAAATAAATATGTGAAAAACAATTATGATCGCATTAATGTAACTTTCCTAAAGGCAAAAAGAAATTATCATGCAAGCAGCAGAAGCCTCCGGGGAATCCGTAAACGGCTATATCAAAAAAGCAGTTGATGAACGAATGAAACGGGAAAACATTAAGTAGAATCCTTAATTCAAAGAAATAGTATATTTATCCAGGCAGCCAGTAGAGCGGCTGTGGTTCCCTGATCCTGAGCCTTGACAGGAGGGAATGCTTATGAGCGATTATGAGATTTTTATGATCATTCTGACGACAGCCAGCTTAATTGTATCTATCCTTACATACACACATAAGAAATAGCCGCCCTGCTCTCTGGTAAAGAATAGGCGGCTACGTCTTAAACATATATCTTGCCAGGACGGGGAACCTTGACTTCCCTTACTGGCTGTCTTGATAAGTATATTATATGCCAGCTTCCGGGATTTGTCAATTTCCCGTTGCAAATCACCCATATCTCTTACTATCCCCATTTTCTTCTTATACCGCCTCGAGGTATGCCAAATCTTTCACCGCTTCAAGTCGTTTCTTACAATCCCTGTATATCTCCTGATAATGTTTCCCTCGCATAATTCCCAGATCAACCTCATGCAAAATGATATTTTCCATTAAAGACAGGTTATTAAGCTGCATCACCGTAGCTTCGTCCCTTTTATTGATTCCAGCCATTTTATTTGCCAGTCTGGAATAAGTCATATAAAGCATTTCTGCATGGCTGCTGCCCTGTCCCTTTGCATACTCAACAAGTTTCTGGATTGTATCGGTTTCTGCTTTTCGAGTAAGCTTTCCTGCTTTTCGGGTTTCAACCCACATTTGAGTAGATTTCTCACGGATAAAGTTCTCCATCTGATTAAATGCCCGGATATACTGCAATTTCCATTCGAGGGCTTCTCTCCCAGTAAACCCCATTGCTAAAAGAGAAAAACCATCACGATTCATATAAAATTTTCTATATGATTGCCCGTTACCAGATTTGTAAGAAGAAATCTTAAACATTATTTTCACAGCTGAATTTTCAGCAATGAGATTATCAATACTCTGCAAAACATTTTTATGTTCTTTTCCAAACTTCTCAGCTACCTGCAAGCTGTCACATACTGCTTCATCATTCTTTAAATAAACAAGTTCATTCATACTGTACGCCTTTCTTTAGCTATATCCGAAAATACCAACTTTTTCCATTAATTTATTAATTTCTCACCGCTTCCTCGCCGCTTCGATCAAATATATCGACTGTTAATCGACAGTTCAAGCACTCCCGGTTCTCGCCGCCTTTTTTACCATTCTTCACGGCTTCCTCACGGCTTCATTCTCAACAACACTCCTTAAAATAGTGAAAAACTCCTTGAACCGTAGGTTCGGCAGCAGGATTTTTATTAACTACCAGCATCACCGCTTCTACTGTTTTATCGGCTCATTTAGCCTTTTTATTTGCTCTCCCTTGCAACTTTACCTCAAGCACTTTTCAATCGTTTCTTGCCCTGTTTTATCCTTGTGTTGCTGTATTTTCAGATCTGTTCTGTCTCAGTCTTTCCCCCATCTGCTGCCGCTGCTCCTCTGTATACTGCCTTGGCGGAGAAATCCGAAGCCAGGATACCGGAACATGAGCACAAATGCTTCCGTCCTCGTTATCCGCAATAATCTGACAATCTTCTGGGTGCTTCTCTGCTAGCTTACGGATCACAGACTTATACCGACCCTGTGAGAATGATAAGGTTGCTCTGGTATCATTGGTCATAAACTCAATTACATTTTCGTTACAGCTATCCATAAAAATCTCCTTTTTGTTTTGTTCGATAATATTTACAGTCTTATTTTTCGGGGTTCGCTCAGGCTTCGTTCTAACGCATTTTACTCTTTTAGGGACTCCGAAATCTCCGAATATTTTCGCGCGCGTTATCGTGTTACAAAATTCCTTCGCGCGCGTAATCGTGTCAACGAATTCCCATACTCCCGTCATTTTTTGTCTAAAAATCCATCAATTTGTAATCATCTTTAATATCATCAGGTAATCCCTTAAAAAAGAAAATTCTGAGGCATTCTTCGCAATGTTCCTATAATTTCAGATCTCTGTTCACTCTCCAACATGGCTGTTATTTCTGGATATTCTTCTGTGCACTTGGTATACCATGACTTCTGTTGTGGCGGAGAATACCGGGGATCATCACGGACAAACAGGAACAACCATTCTATGCACAGGCTCATTGTAAATTGAACATACAACCCACATTCGTAATAATATTGAGCTATCATTAATGCATCATGAAGTGTAGTTGTTATCTGCTCTGGTTTCTGATAATGTCCCTCTGGATAATATTTCACGATACATTCATCTTTTATAAAACTCCATGGAGCTATGGACACAAACGGAGCATGATCTGCCTGAACTGCCATTACCATCTGAGCTCTTTGGTATAAAGCATCAAGCCTTTTAATCAACGGACTTCCCATAATCCACCACCGCCTTTAAATATGTAAATCCTTTGCCTGTTTCTTCGTACCATTATGGCCCTGTGATTTCTTTCTGGCATTTTCCCTTTTGCAAGCTCTCAACCACTGATGCAGCTCCGGCACACTCGTAGCTCTTATCGTTACACGCTTATTTCTTCTCGGCATTTAATGCTCCTTCCTATCAGATTAAACCCGTCCGATTCATAAATCTATCATTTACCCCTCTTCTGTGATTTCTGTTCTTGTTCTACACGTGACATCAATTCTTCCATAGTTTCCAGACGTTCAATCATATCTACATTTTTTGTCCACTGAGAACACTGAGACAATGCCGCATTAGCTGCGTTCACTCTGATCTGTGCCGGTACTTCCGTATCAATAGCCGTATTGACCAACACTGCTGCACATTCTCCAAGTTTTCCCTGCAGGTATGCAATCGCTCCTGTTACGGCCTCGTTTCTTGCCTCAGAATACTTACGCTGGAAGCTGTCTGAATGAATCACAGTATAAATTGTAGGTCTGGGAATTTTCGTCTTTTTAGATATCTCACTTATATTTGGACACGTTAAAAATGCCTGTACTAAGATGTCCTCGCGCGCTTCTGCTGATACACCTTTTGCCATAATAATCACCCCTAACTAATCAATGATATTTTCCAATACATAAAAACAGACGGTTTTGACAGGTTCTACTCTAACCTTTAAAATGGATATCTATTACATGCCTGTAATGCCGCCCGGAACACAGCCAACGTTTTCTTCCGGTACGCATAAAAATCTTTACGATCAAGCGCAACAAACTTCTTTTTGTTCATCTTGTCATAGCTCATTCCAATTACGATACAGCAGTATAATTCGTCAATAATGTTCGGATACACCTCCGCTGCGCACTGCAACAGCAATATCTTGTCACGCATCTCAAGATTCTTGCAAAATTCACCCAATCTCTTATCTTCATCTTCTGAAAATCCATAATCCTCATAAGTTGCTTCTCTTGTAAGCATTGAATTCCTCCCTGTATTTCCCCTGCCACACTTTCTGCATGACAGGGAATTATTCTATGCCATCTCAAACGGGTTTCTGCCGCTTGTATCTCGTCTCATCTGCGCTTCTTTCATCATCTCGTCAAACAGTGTCCTGCGGTTGATCTGAGCTGTAAACCGGTAACTTCCACCGCCTGCCTGTCGTCCTGCTGTTTCTTCCCGGACGATCTTTCTGAGCAGAGCTTCCGGCGTCTCGATGTTGTTACCCTGTTTCTGGTCGCCCAACACTGCAAGGAACTCGCTTCGAGGTGGGATGACTGCGCCTTTAGCCAGATACGGAACCGTATTGACTCTTGGTAAATTCATTGAGTATTTACCCCATCTCCGCTTCCCATCAGGGTTGTAACATCGTAAGAAATGTAAATGCCTTCTCAATACCGGAAAGAGAAGAATTAACATTGCTGATCGTGCTGTTAACCTTACTAACTACTTCATTCAGAATCCCTGCGATTCCTGTTACTGCCCCGGAAATCCCATTAATCAGATTATTGCTCATCTCATTTCCAATCGTATTCATATTTCTGGTAAATACCAGAAAACGAAGATGAAGCTTCCGGAATAAGTACGCTTAATGCCCCAATGAGACTAAGCAAAGGATTTATCATAAAAAGCCCTCAAAACAAATTATTTTATTGTCCAAATAACTTATTAGATGAATTAATCGAAGATGTTATGGATTATGCTTTAATGCGGCTTGATAAACGATTATTACCCCAGTGCCATGAACCAAACGATAGCGAACTAGAGGCAGCTGGCCTAACCCCTGAAGGTGCTTATGTGCCCCCAACATTATCATTAAGGCATTTAAAAATACCTGATTTAAACTTTCTACAAGAATCTTCGCATTCTTCAACCGAAAACAAAAATAATAACTCAAATGATTATACAGAAGAATAAAACACTAAAAAGCACCCAATACCAATTAAGGCGTTGAGTGCTTTATTGTATGTTCGATATTCTGTTTATAAGGAAAACACAGGTTCCGGACAACCGATCATAATTTTCCGTCGATATTGCCATCATATAATTCAAATTTATATTTCTGATGCAATAAATTATCTGTACGTCCATCTTCAACTTTGCAGCAAATAGTTTCAATGGCTTAATATAAAATTTATAGGGACTATAGAGTGCTTGATATGAAACGTACAGTTCTCCAGTTTCCGAGTGACATACAATTTCATGTACATAATATAAATTCCCCTTAAAATGTTTATATGGTCTTTTTTCTAAAATTTCATGCATATTTACGAATCCTTCTTACTACATAAACAACATATTGAATCATTATTATCAAACCAATCAATACTGCATTAATCAAATTGGGAAAAGAAAAGAATTCATAATTCTTTAAAATATTAATCTGCAATGCTTCTTTCAAATAAGTGCCAATATAACCACCCACTAAATTGAGGATCATTACCAATACAATCGTATTTATCCCTATTACTTTTATCTTCTTCTTCTTTTGTTCTTTTCTTATCTGTTTTTCTACTTCTTGTAAACATTCTTCAATTGTTTTATCCGCCTCTTCGACAGAAATCTTTTGCGCAATTAGAATATTATTGAAGTCGTCAATTTTCTTCCTATTTGGCTTTTTTCCATCATGTAATTGCTCATATTGCTCTATGTATTCTTTAACTTTTTTATCATGAATACACTTTATAAGCTGCGGACGTATCTCGTGTAATATTGCTCTTAAAGAATCTATACTCTCCATTTATTTTAATCCCAAATTTCTTTTTTGTTCATCAGACAAAATATCATCAATTGATTTCTCGTTATCTCTTAATCTTTGTTCAAAGAAATTACTTATGCTACCTTTATCTTTCAACTGATTATATTCTTGAAATTCTCGATCCAAATAAAGCTTCGCTACCTCTCCACCTTTTTCTTCCTGATACTTTGCATCTTCTTTCTTACTATAATCAATATTAGCCTCTGGTTCAACATCAACTAAAATAAGCTGGCATATTCTCATTCCACTATGTATAACTACAGAATTTGGATTCATATTTTTTATAGTAATTGTCATCTGCCCATGATAACCTGGATTAACATAGCTGCTCGCGCTAACATCTAAACCCACTCTTGCTAAGCTACTTCTGTTTTTTACAAATCCACTTATACTTGCAGGTAATTGAATTGTTTCACGAACAAATGCAATAATAAAATCATTAGGTTTTAATGTATATCTGCTCAATTTCTCGTTCTTTCATATATCTCCTCGTTGCTCATCATATACATTTACTGCATTTTCAATTCTGTTGGGTATCTTAATTTTTTTTTCCTAATGTCAGATCAACAGAGGCAGGTTGTACGTGATCATATATAAATGGTGAAATAATAATACTTCATCATAAATTTTTTTCTATAATTCGCGCATCAGATAATACTCCCATTTTTTTCCTCCTCTATCAGATACTATCTATTATACTCTTTAACAACCAAAAATCAAATCTTTTATATTTTAAAATACCAGCATTTCTTTCTGCCTATCAATATTAAATATATCTTTTCTTTATTATAACCGAACCACCATATCTTTTCTATTGGTTTCTCACATTCTGTTCCATCTAAATTACCATGTAGCAAAACATCTTCACTTTCTCACCGGGGTAAATCCGAAAATGCCTCCTCTTTATGTCCCTTAATTGCGCACAATTTTGTATAACAATATTAATTTCAAAGGTAAAAAGCAATAAAAACGTGCCTGATATGGACACCTTACCAGAGAGGAGTGATCATTATGAGTACTTATGAAGAATTGCAAATTATACTTACAACTGCTTTACTGATCGTTGCGATTTTGACTTATACACATAAAAATAGCCGTCCTGTTCTTTGGCGAGAATGACAGCTATTTTTTACTAATCTTATTTCGCCGGGTCGGGTGTCTGCACTCACCTTCCGGCTCCCTTGTTAAGTATATTATACGAACTGCTCAAATATTTGTCAAATCGTATTTTACTAATACTTATCTATATCGTTCTCATACCCCACAGTTTACCCCAATCTTTACCCCATAAACTGATTTTACCCCACGGGCAAAACTTAATATGTGATAAACACTGATGAAAGTTTTTTTATAAACTTTTCCAGTAAAATCAAGGGTTTCGGGCTTTTTGAAAAGCTACATAATGGCACTAGATAAAAGCGGATGAAACATTCCCCGTAAAATTATAAAATTTATTAACGAAGTCTAATCATTTTCCAAAATAATCCTGCTGATCATTATTTACCATGGTCTTCCGGAAAAACACGAAATATTACAGCCGTTTCTTTCGCTTTTTAGTCGTGTCTCTGCTCTTTGTTATCATATGTCTCACAGAATCTGGCAGCAAAAGCCGGCGGCTCCTGATGCGCATACAAATGAGAAATGTCTCCAAAAGACTCATACGGAAGGACGCGATCCCTTTTCGCCTCTCCTCTGTAACAATGGTGCTCACCGATGACGGCGCCGCACAGAAATTCTGCAGCATCACCAGCGGAGAGATACTGAGAAGATAGCTGATGAGTACACAGCTTACACCGAAATGGCAGAAAAACACAAGCGTATCTTCATTGGCTTTTTCTGCTCTGTAATAATGTCCTTCCCGCACATATCCATGCTCTGCCAGAACTTTATCAAAAATCTGTGTGACCCAGTCATACTCTTCTTTCATTTTTCCCTCTCGCAGGATGTCATTATCCCACCAGCGGTCAAAGCTGTAGAAATTTTCGATCTTCGTCCAGTCCTGGGGAAGCCAGTCCCAGGGAATGATCTTTTCCCCATGAAGATCCGGTCTTCTGATCTTTACGTCGAATTCTCTCAGCCACTTGCATTCTGTAGCTGTTCTTCCGTTTTTCTTCAGTGTGCAGGATGCGGTATCCTTTGCTCTTCCAAGCGGAGAAACATAAAAATCCCTGACATCAAGAGCTGCGATCTTTTCAGAAAGAAATTCCGCTTCCTTCCAGCCCTTTTCGGTCAGGGAATCTATTGTGTAATCCGGGTCTCCATGTCGTATAAAAAGTAATTTCATCTTTTGGTATCCTCCATTTCATAACCTGGATTTCCATTATATTCTTATTTTTTCAGTTGTCAATTCCTGATAGCTTCTGCTGCAGGGATCAAACCTGATCCGCAGTTTCTCCATGGAGCACAGCCTGCTGCTCCCTCAGCTCATAAACTGCCTTTTCAATGCCTGAAAGCTCTCCTCACTGATTATGTGCTCGATCCTGCAGGCATCATGAATCGCTGTTTTTTCCTGGACTCCCAGTATCATCAGCCAGGAAGAGATCAGCTGATGACGTTCATATACCTTATCGGCAATCTTATGTCCGTCCTCTGTCAGACGGATATCTCCGTTGTCGGCTACTGTGATGAGATTTTTCTGGCGAAGATTCTTCATGGCAACACTGACACTCGGTTTCTTAAAGCCCATCTCTGCCGCGATATCCACAGCTCTTACAAGAGAACTCCTGTTTCCAAGGATCAGGATCGTTTCCAAATAATCTTCAGATGATTCATTTGATCTCACGTTATTTACACCTCCCTCGGTTTGTTAAAACTAACCAAGTTAATCATAACATACTTTAGGAGAATGAGCAATGGTTTTTAATGCTTTCTGTTTAGTTCTGCCTCAATTGCCAGAAGGCACTGGCTGGAACATATCTGCAGAATTCTGGAAATTTCCAGGAGTTTTCCCTGGAGCAGTTTCCCCGGAGCAGTTCACAATATCCCTGAAATTTCATCTGTACCAGGATATGTACCAGCTCGTGATCAACTTCTTGTCCACATTCCTTTTGAAAACGTTCATTAAGGATCTGCTCCATTTTCGTACAGGCATCCTCACGGAAATTCACATATCTGGTACCTTCAGCTCCATCTATGAGGATTTTTGCGATGTCCCTGTTTTCCCAGATAAATTCCATAAGTATCCTGTCATATTCTTCCGGATGCAGTTGTTTTTCCTGATCCGTAAAGTCTCCCATGATCCGCTTCAGATCCTCTACCGTCTCTTCCACGATTTCTTCAAAAAGAGCTGCTTTACTTTCAAAAAAGAAATATAGCGCTCCCGTAGTCACATCTGCTTTTTTGCAGATCGCACGAAGAGAAGCCTTCAGAAATCCCCTGTCTCTGAACTCTTCCTTCCCCGCTTCCAGAAGTCTGCTCCGCACAGCATTTTCTGATTTTTCCATATTTTACGCACTCCATCATTTTTCCTGCATTCCGCTTTGCAGGAAAATTCCGCTTATTTCTGACCAGCTGTTAATTTTTTAGCAATCTGATCTTACTGGTATTTTACCTTAAATCACTGAAAAAAGAAGTATTTTGTACCCCATGTCAATCTGTCATCGGGGAATCTCCACGGTCTGTAACGATTTCATAGCCTACAGACTCCACACGTCTGGTAAGGCACCCTCTGCACTCTGCTGCTTCCTCGCCTGTACAGATCTTGTTATCATAAAGTTCATACTGTTTACGATTCTTCACCGGAGAAAGATTGGGCATTACTACATTTGCACCCGCCTGAAAACCCTTTTCCCTGCCTCTGGGGTCCAAGGTCCCCAGTGCTGTGTTGCCGGAAGAAGTACCTGTGGAAGCAGGATCCGGATGACAGACAGCAGAAACAGTGTCAGATCCACACTTCCTGCCGGTTCCTCTGCAAATTTCGTATCATGGTGCGGGACAAATGGTCCGATCCCCACCATATGCGGATTCAGGTCTTTAAGAAAAACAAGGTCTTCCGCCAGATACTCCAGCGTCTGTCCCGGCGCACCTACCATAAATCCGGCACCTATCTGATATCCCAGTTCCTTCAGGTATAAAGACACTGTTTACGGTTTGCAAGACTTAAACTCTCCGGATGAAGATAACGATAATGTTCCTCACTGGCCGTCTCATGACGGAGTAAATAGCGGTCTGCTCCGGCATCTTTAAATCTCTGATAGCTTTCTTTTGATTTCTCCCCAATGGATAGCGTGATCGCACAGTCCGGATATCCCTGTTTGATGGGCCGGATGATGTCAACCATCCGGTCATCATTAAACCATGGGTCTTCCCCTCCCTGGAGCACAAATGTCCGAAATCCCAGCTCATAGCCATTCTCGCAGCACTGCAGGATTTCTTCCTTCGTAAGGCGGTAACGGCTGGCATTCCTGTTAGAACGGCGGATCCCGCAGTAATAGCAGTCATTTCTGCAGTAATTGGTAAATTCTATCAAACCTCTTGTATATATTTTATTTCCAAAATATTTTTCTGTATACGGACAGCCTCTTCCCGAAGCAGACGAACCGCATCCGGATCCTGGTATAAGTGCAGAAGTTCCGGATATTCTTCCTTTGTCAGCTGTCCTTCTTTTATAAATTTTTCAACGATCCCCATACTTTATCTGTCCTTCTCTTTTATTTACAAAACTATCTGTAAAAAATATTTTATCACAAAAAACAGATATTGCACAATATAAGTATACATGCAATATCTGTTCTTACAGAATGGTTACTGTTCATTCCGTTCTCAGTAACACAAAATGATCCAATTTTTATTTAATAAGATCCTTTACAACCTCACCGGCAATGATCAGTCCCACTACGGAAGGCACAAAGGCATTACTTCCCGGTACCTGACGTCTCTGAGTACATTTTCTTTCTGTTCCCGGAGGACAGATGCAATGAGACTTGCAGCTGATCGCCATATCATCAATTGGAGTTATTGGCTTCTCCTGTGAGTAAACCACCTTCAGTTTTTTGATTCCTCTTTTTTTCAGTTCACGGCGCATGACCTTTGCAAGGGGACAGACGGACGTTTTATAAATATCTGTCAACTATAAAACCTGTTGGATCCATCTTATTTCCCGGCCCCATAGACTGATGATCGGTGTTCCTGAAGCCTTTGCCTGCTCTACGAGCATCAGCTTTCCGGTTACAGTGTCGATTGCATCGTACATAATCATACTGGGAAAAATCAAAGGAATCTGCTGTCTCCGGCACATAAAATGTTTTGTGGATATTTACAACTGCATCCGGATTAATTTCAAGAATACGTTCTCTGGCCACGTCAACTTTATATTTCCCTACGGTCTTTCTTGTTGCGTAAATCTGGCGATTGATATTGGTGAGGCATACTTTATCATCATCAATGAGATCCAGGGTACCTACGCCACTTCTGACCAGTGCTTCCACCGTATATCCGCCAACACCGCCAATTCCGAATACTGCGACTCTGGAATTTTTCAGCTTTTCCATTCCTTCTTTTCCGATTAATAATTCTGTTCTTGAAAACTGATTCAGCATTTTCTGACTTCTCCTTATATTCTTTCCATGTATATTTATACTGACAACGGATATATTTTTTATATCTGTCCGATTTGTTTTACAACTGTCAGGATTCTATCATGGGAAAATAGCCTTGTCAATATCCCTACCAATAAGCTAGGAATATTTTCCCGTTTTCATCAATAATTTTATGATACAAAAAGATCCCTAAAAGGAATCTTACTGATACTGCGGGTAGCCGGACTTGAACCGGCCACGGAGTTGCCCCCGAGCAGATTTTAAGTCTTCTTGTGTCTGCCTATTCCACCATACCCGCATATTCAATTAATTTGTTCAAAATGGGCCTATAGGCTCGAA
>ENA-OQIM01000660-OQIM01000660.1-human-gut-metagenome-genome-assembly--contig:-NODE-660-length-12878-cov-2.815779_pt1 | contig 12878 bp, 16 predicted proteins | sample MGYA00242579_ERZ504744 | MGnify/ENA primary metagenome ERZ504744 (study PRJEB26092, sample SAMD00036441) | human gut metagenome | host: Homo sapiens | study: EMG produced TPA metagenomics assembly of...
GCCCATGCCAAATGGTCCCCCTGAAGAAAGTACCTGCGTCTCAAGCATCCCCCGGAAAGCATCACCTGCGTCTCAAGCACTCCCCCCGGAAAGGCATCACCTGCGTTTCATGCATCCTCCCGGAAAGGGAAAACATCCTCCGGAAGGCGATCAGGCTTCGGTTTCATCGTGGAACTGCGGGATCGGAGTTACCGGGGGATAAGAATCCACCGGAGGTTCATCAAACTCTCCGGAAATATTCCGATAGAAAACTGCCATACAGGTTTCTATATAAGGCACCAGCCAGATCAGTGCCAGATACAATGTAAATATGGAAAAAATGATCCACGGAACAAAACTTAAGAGCATTTTCATATATTCCCAGTAATGTCCCTTCATAAGCTTTGCACTGGCTTTCAGTGCCTGCACTCCTTTTATGTCCGAATTATCGGACAGGATGTAATAGCTCATGGTGAACGGCATAGCTGCCAGCAGGTTCAGCGCGAACCCGAGAAGTGTGAGCAGCATGTAAGTTACTGCCCAGTTCATCTGCTCCTCCGTTGTATTTCCCATATTGCTTGTAAAAGAAAACCACGCCAGTGGAAGTGATGTCACCAGATTGATCAATGCCAGCACAAAGGATGCCACGATCACATGATCCGGCTGATGGCTGAAAAAGTACAGAAGGTCTCCGAAAGAGTAGGCTTCCCTTCTGGAAATATTCAGATAGATCCGGTAAAGTCCTGCGGAAAAAATACAGATCACCAGAGAAAGGACAAAGCTGAATACCTCTCCTCCAATGATCGCATACAGGGAATCTCCCGGAAAAAGTGCTGTGGAAATATAGCTTGAAACTGCGCTCATCGCCGCAACCGCAATACTCCCGATCACAGGACCGTAAAATTACCGGCCAGAGTTTCCCCTGCCAGCTTCTTACAGCCCTTCAGATTTTTTCTCATAATTCTGTATCCCTTCGTTATAGAAGGCGGAGACTCATCCAAGCCTCCGCCCCGTCATTTTTTACTTCAGATATATCATATTCTCATATTTCACATCTGTTTAGTCTGCAAGATTAAACGCATCATGTACCGCATTCATGGCACGTACACCATCTTTCTCGTTAATGAGCACCGTCACACGGATCTCAGATGTTGCGATCATATTGATGTTCACACCCTCATTGTAAAGGCTCTCGAACATTTTTGCAGCAACACCCGGATTGCTCATCATACCTGCTCCTACAATAGAAAGCTTGGCAATGTTTTTCTCCGCATGAAGCTCAGAATAGGCGATGCGTGCCTGGTTAGCTTCCAGAACACCCATTGCATCGTCCAGATCATTTTATCAACAGTAAAGGAAATGTCCTTGGTTCCGGCACGGCCGATAGACTGAAGGATCATATCCACATTGATATTTTTCTTAGCCAGGGTATCAAAAAGCTTAAATGCCACTCCTGGTGAATCTTTAAGTCCGATCACAGCAATACGTACTGCATCTGTATCCAGAGCAACACCGCTGATCAGCATTCTCTCCACTGTTACTTCCTCCTTTACCACAGTTCCTTCGCTGTTGTTGAGACTGGAACGTACCACCAGCGGCACGCCGTATTTCTTTGCCATCTCCACAGAACGGTTATGAAGCACTCCCGCACCCAGAGTTGCCAGATCCAGCATTTCATCGTAAGTGATCTCCTTAAGCTTGCGGGCATTCGAAACCTTACGCGGGTCAGCGGTATAAACACCGTCCACATCGGTATAGATCTCACAGGCATCTGCATGAAGCGCTGCCGCAAGAGCTACGGCTGTGGTATCAGAACCGCCACGTCCAAGTGTGGTATAGTCATTATATTTATCAATGCCCTGGAAGCCTGTGACCACAACGATCCTGCGGTTATCCAGCTCTCTGCGGATACGTGCCGCATCGATCTTTTTCAGGCGTGCGCTGCTATGTGCACTTGTTGTGTGCATAGCTACCTGAAAGGCATTCAGAGAAACAGCCGGTACTCCCAGACTGTCCATAGCCATGGACATCAGTGCCACTGACATCTGCTCTCCGATGGTAAAAAGCATATCCATCTCACGTTTCGGAGGTTTGTCATTGATATCCTTTGCCATGGTGATCAGCTCATCGGTATACTTACCCATTGCAGAAAGCACGACCACCACGTCGTTTCCTTTTTTGTAATCTTCGATACATCTTCTGGCAACATTAAAGATACGCTCTTTGTTTGCCACAGAAGTACCGCCGAATTTTTTTTACAATCAACATGTTCTTTTCTTCCCTTCGACATCAATCCTTTACACGGATCATTGCCAGTACTTTTCCGGTGAGCTTGCTGATCTTCTCATAATATTCAGCCTGCTTCATCACCGGTGTGATAAATCCGAATTCGTCCGGAAGGTCATCCGGCTCGATGGTCTGTACATCACCAAAAGCTTTTTCCACTTCATCCATAGTAGTATCAGACACACGTACGAAGAAACGTCCCTCAACTTCATCCATATCCATAAGCTTCAAGGCATAGCTGCTCCAGTTTGTCATGATATTTCTGTGGAGATGCTTTGCTTCATCCACAACATCTGCAACTACTGCACTTGCAGTCGGAAGCTTACCTGCTCCGCTTCCGTAGAACATGGCATCTCCAAGAACATTTCCGTGCACAAATACTGCATTAAACACATCATTTACACTGTAAAGCGGGCTACTCTGGCTACCAGGAACGGCGCTACCATTGCATAGAAAGAATCTCCGATCCTGCGGCTTGTGGCAAGAAGCTTGATAGTCATGCCAAGCTCTTTTGCATATTCCATATCTGCCGGTGTGATCTTTGTGATTCCTTCTGTATAAATATCCTCGTAATTCAGGAATTTTCCGTATGCAAGTGAAGAAAGGATGGCGATCTTACGGCATGCGTCAGCACCTCCTACGTCTGCAGTCGGATCTGCCTCTGCATAGCCCTTTGCCTGAGCTTCCTTCAGAACCGTATCAAAATCACAGTTCTCTGTGCTCATCTTGTAAAGCATGTAGTTGGTGGTTCCGTTAAGGATTCCTGTGATCTCATCGATCTCATCTGCTGTCAGCGAGGAATTCAATGCGCGGATGATCGGGATACCACCGCCGCAGCTTGCCTCAAAAAGGAAGTTGATATTTTTTTCTTTTGCGATCTCCATGAGCTCAGAACCATGCTTGGCTACCAGAGCCTTATTGGATGTGCTTACGCTCTTTCCTGCCTGAAGCGCTCTTTTTACAAAGGTATAAGCCGGCTCGATCCCGCCCATAACCTCAACAACAATATCTACCTCCGGATCGTTTACGATCACTTCATAATCATGAACCAGAACTTTCTCAACCGGATCTCCCGGAAAATCTCTTAAATCAAGAACGTACTTGATGTTAATCTCATCTCCAGCTCTCTTGTTAATGCTCTCATGATTGGTGTTGATGACTTCAACAACTCCGCTTCCTACTGTACCGTAGCCTAATACTGCTATGTTTATCATATGCTTACTCCCTGCCTAAAATTTTCAAATAGTGTATACCGTCTCTCTGCTCAATATTCTCCACCATAGCCTCTGCGTCACCTTCTCCCGGAAGGATGTCAACGCTCAGCGTCAGCGTTGCGACTCCGTTAATGGGAATACTCTGATGTATGGTCAGGATATTACCGTGAAAACGGGCAATCGTCTGCAGCACCATTGATAAAAGCCCCGGCTCATCGTCCATCTGAATGATAAAGGTGATGGTCTTTCCCTTGGTCTCCTCGTGGAAAGGAAAAATATCGTCCTTATATTTGTAAAAAGAACTGCGGCTGATCCCGGTCCTTTCAGCAGCTTCCTGAACAGTAGCCACCCGTTTGGATTCCAGCAGTCTCTTGGCCTCAACCACCTTGAGAAGTACCTCCGGCACTGCCCGTTCTCTTACTACATAGTATTTTTTCTTTTCAACCTGTTTCTGCATAGCAACCTCTCTAACTGCTGTTCGCATTGCGGCCAGCAGCCTCCTGTCCGTTTCATAAAGACAACTGTTTTTGTACAAGAGATATATTATCATAATAAAAGAAACTCCACAAGCGCTTTTTTGCCTGCGGAGTCCTTTTCTCTGTCTTTATGGGGTTCCGTGACAGTAATGTTATTCTTTCTTTTTCGCCAGCGCGATCCATTTCAGGTATGCATTGATAAAAATGTCAATACCACCGTCCAGAACTGCGTCAACATTACCGGTTTCTTCATTGGTTCTATGGTCTTTTACCATGGTGTATGGCTGCAGGACATAGGAACGGATCTGGTTTCCCCAGCCGATATCTGTCACTTCGCCTCGAATGCCGGAAAGCTTCTCCTCGGCTTCCTGCTGTTTCAGCAGATACAGCTTGGCCTTCAGCATCTGCATAGCCTTGTCCTTATTCATGTGCTGAGAACGTTCATTCTGGCACTGTACCACGATTCCTGTTGGGAAATGGGTGATACGGATCGCAGAGGATGTCTTGTTGATATGCTGTCCACCGGCACCACTGCTTCGGTAGGTATCGATACGGATATCGTCGTCATTGATCTCTACGTCCAGATCCTTCTTGATATCCGGCATAACATCACAGGATACAAATGAAGTCTGTCTCTTTCCTGCTGCATTAAACGGAGAAATACGTACAAGACGGTGAACACCCTTCTCGGATTTCAGATAACCGTAGGCGTTCTCTCCGTTCACCTGGAAGGTTACGGATTTCACACCGGCCTCATCACCGTCAAGGTAATCCAGGACCTCCAGCGCAAAGCCCTTCTTCTCCGCCCATCTGCTGTACATACGATAAAGCATTCCGCACCAGTCGCAAGCCTCTGTTCCGCCGGCTCCTGCGTTCAGCTTGATGATGGCGTTCTCTCCGTCGTACTCTCCGGAAAGGAGTGTCTTCACACGGATGCTGTCAAAGCTTGCCTGGAACTCGTCCAGCATTTCCTGGATCTCAGGGACGATCTCAGGATCATTCTCCTCATATCCCATCTCGATCATGGTTTCCATATCTTCCATCTGTGTTTCCAGATTATGGTATGTCTCAATATCGTCCTTGAGACTCTTTAACTGTTTCATCTTCATCTGGGATGCTTCCGCATTATCCCAGAAATCAGGCGCTTCCATCTCGCGCTCTAATTCTTCGACCTTCTGCTCTTTGTTAGCGAGGTCAAAGTGAATCCCTCACTTCCACTAATGGCTCTGTGTATGTTGCAAGAATACTCTTGAACTGATCTAACTCAACCACAGCTTCACCTTCTTTCTATATATTGATACAGGATTTCCTGCCTGTCTTATACAATACCATATGGGCATGGAAATTACAACGAAAACGTGGTCAGGGCGTAAATATCCTCTCTCCTGTGCTTCAGAAGCGGCAGCTGCTCCCGGACTTTTTTTACCTCGTCCAGATCCAGTTCCACTATCTCCACGTCCGGCTTTTCTTCCATTTCCATGAGGACTTTTCCCCAGGGGTCTGCGGCAATGGAGTGACCCCAGGAATGATACCCGGCGTTCAGGTCTCTGGCTGGTGCAGCTCCGATGGTGTATACCTGGTTATCCACGGCTCTCTGGCGGAACATCAGCTCCCAGTGAAGGGGCCCTGTTGTCATGTTAAAAGCAGCCGGCACGATGATTACCTGGGCGCCTTCGTCCACCATCAGCCTGGCAAGCTCCGGAAAACGGAAGTCGTAGCAGATGCAAAGGCCCATCTTACCAAATTCTGTATCAAAAACCGTCACCTGGTCTCCCGGTGTCAGGGTATCGGATTCTTTAAAATACTGACCGCCTTTTACATCAATGTCAAAAAGATGCATCTTCCGGTGCTTACCGATCTGATGACCATTTCTGTCAAAACATAGGAAGTGTTATAAATATTGCCGGCTTCATCTCTCTCCGGCATACTTCCGGCTACGAGATAAATTCCGTGTTCTGCCGCCAGCCTGGAGCATTTTTCCCAGGTATCTCCGCCCTCAATTTCGGCATATTCCGGAAAGTATTTATTTTCGTAGGGGCAGCAGAACATTTCGGGCAGGACTGCCAGATCGATCCCCTGAAGCTCCGGCTGGCAAGAAGTTCTGCTGCTGGGTGATATTGCGAAATTTATCAGTATATACATGTGTCTGGAGAATTGCAGTTTTTATAATTGCCATATTATCATATCCCTTCTCTTACAGCGAAAATTAAGTATCTGCCATATTGGCGCAGGATGACTTTCTCATATGCAGGGCGAGGGAATGAAGCGTATCGGTGGCTACGGCGATTGACGACAACGCAGCATATGAAAAATCAGACAAGTCTATATGACGGTTATTTAATATTCGCTGTACTCTGTTCCTGTGTAACAGAAATTCCAGAAAAAATAGCCCCACCGCATCATCCGGGTGAGACTATTTTTATCTTCCTTCTCAGATCTTGGCAGCCTTACGTCCGCAGCACTGTTTGTATTTCTTGCCGCTTCCGCATGGGCACGGATCATTCGGGTATACTTTATCTTCTTTTCGCTGAACCGGTTTCTTCGGGCCTGCGCTGTCATCTTTGTTTGTGCCGGTTACCTTAGCAACCTGCTCACGCTCGATCTTCTGCTCCACATGAACATGATACAGCATACGTACAGTGTCTTCCTGAATGGAGCTGATCATGCTGTTAAACATCTCGAATGCGTTCATCTTGTACTCAACAACCGGATCTCTCTGGCCGTATGCCATCAGACCGATACCCTGACGGAGCATTTCCATATCATCGATGTGATCCATCCATTTGCTGTCGATGCATTTCAGAAGGACAACTCGCTCAAGCTCACGAAGCTGTTCCGGTTCCGGGAACTCAGCCTCCTTCGCTTCATAAAGCTTCACAGCCTCTTCCTTCACAATATGCTTGATCTCATCTTTCTTATGGCCTTTTACCTTCTCTGCGGTCAGCGGGTGGATCGGGATGATCGGAGTGATCGCAGTGTTGAACTCATTAAGATCCCACTCAGAAGAATCCATGTCATCGGAGAAGCACATGTCTGTCATGCTGTCTACGATATCTGTGATCATCTTGTAGATGGCATCACGCATATTCTCACCGTCAAGTACCTGGCGGCGCTCCTCATAGATGATCTCTCTCTGCTCATTGTTAACCTGGTCATAGTCGAGAAGGTTTTTACGGATACCGAAGTTGTTGAACTCGATCTTCTCCTGGGCTTTCTCGATGGCATTGGAAAGCATCTTGTGCTCGATCTGCTCATTCTCCTCAACACCAAGGGATGTGAACACCTTCATCAGTCTCTCGGAACCAAACAGACGCATCAGGTCATCCTCAAGGGAAATGTAGAAACGGGATTCACCCGGATCTCCCTGTCGTCCGGAACGTCCACGGAGCTGGTTATCGATACGTCTTGACTCATGACGCTCGGTACCGATGATCTTCAGACCGCCGGCCTCTCTTGCCACATCGTCAAGCTTGATATCGGTACCACGGCCTGCCATGTTGGTCGCGATGGTAACGGCATCTGCTGTCCTGCCTGAGCTACGATCTCAGCCTCAAGCTCATGGAACTTGGCATTCAATACATTGTGGGGGATTCCCTCTCTCTTCAGCATTCTGCTGAGAAGCTCGGAAGTCTCGATGGTGATCGTACCAACCAATACCGGCTGATGTTTTGCGTGAGCTTCCTTAACTGCCTCTACAACGGCGTTGAATTTCTCTTTCTTTGTCATGTAAACAGCATCGTCAAGGTCTTTACGCTGTACTACACGGTTGGTCGGGATCTCTACAACGTCCATGCCGTAGATATCACGGAACTCTTTTTCTTCGGTAAGGGCTGTACCTGTCATACCGCCTTTTTTGTCATATTTGTTGAAAAAGTTCTGGAAGGTAATGGTTGCGAGAGTCTTGCTCTCTCTCTTAACCTTCACATGCTCTTTCGCCTCGATCGCCTGATGAAGACCATCGGAGTAACGACGGCCCGGCATGATACGTCCGGTAAACTCATCAACGATCAGGATCTCGTCATCTTTACAACATAATCCTGATCCTTGTGCATCAGATTATGTGCACGAAGTGCAAGGATGATGTTGTGCTGGATCTCCAGGTTTTCCGGATCTGCCAGGTTCTCGATATTAAAGAATTTCTCAACCTTCTTGATACCCTGCTCGGTAAGGTTGACGATCTTATCTTTCTCATTTACAACGAAGTCACCGGTCTCGATAACCTCCTCACCCATGATGGCTGCCATCTTGGTCATCTCATGCTGGCCTCACCACGCTCCAGCTGCTGTGCAAGGATATCGCACACCTCATAAAGCTTGGTGGACTTGCCGCTCTGTCCGGAAATGATCAGAGGTGTACGTGCCTCATCGATCAGGACAGAGTCGATCTCATCGATGATACAGTAGTGAAGATCTCTCTGAACAAGCTGTTCTTTATAGATGACCATATTGTCACGAAGATAATCAAATCCAAGTTCGTTGTTTGTTACGTATGTGATGTCACATCCGTATGCCGCACGACGCTCTTCCGGCTTCATGTCGTTAAGTACCACGCCTACAGTCAGGCCAAGGAACTCGTGAACCTTACCCATCCACTCAGCATCTCGTTTTGCCAGGTAGTCGTTGACGGTTACGATGTGGACACCTTTTCCCTCAAGGCATTCAGATATGCAGGAAGTGTGGAAACAAGAGTTTTACCTTCACCTGTTTTCATCTCGGCGATACGGCCTGGTGAAGGATGATACCACCGATGATCTGTACACGGTAATGCTCCATTCCAAGTACACGCTTGGCTGCCTCACGTACGGTGGCAAATGCCTCCGGAAGAAGATCATCCAGTGTTGCACCTTCTGCAAGACGTTTCTTATATTCTCTTGTCTTGTCTCGTAACTGCTCATCCGTAAGCTGCTGCATCTGAGACTGATAGCTCTCGGTTTTTTCAACCAGCGGCATGATACGTTTTACCTCACGCTGGCTGCGGGTTCCAAATACTTTTGAAAAAACATTCATGTTTCTGCTCCAATCATTTTATTCGAATAAGACTGCTGTCTCTGATCTGTCCAATTTTGGATCATTCCAGTTCTCTGTTGATATCCGTTATACTGGATCACATATGGTATATATTCTACCACTTTCCTGTTATAAAAACAATGAACAATTATTTAACAAATCATGTCAGGAACAACAGAAAATATCCCGCATAGGATCCTGTTTTCGAGGATCCCGCGGGATATTACAGATCTTATTTCCTTACTTTTGCATTTTTCACACTGCTCCAGGCACCGTAATATGTCTTTCCGCTCACTTTTTTGTATGCACGGATACGAACATAATAAGTGCTTCCCTTTTTCAAACCGGAAAGTGTTCGGGTCAGTGCACTGGTGGACACTGTTCTGGCCCCTCTCATGGACCTTGAGGCCGCATACTGGATCTGATAGCCGGAAGCGCCAGCTGCTTTTTTCCAGCGGACAGTCAGCTTCCCGGAAGCCTTGCTGGACGGTTTGTACTGCACCGGAGCTGTCAGACGGACGATCCGGCTGCCGTTTTTGTTATAAGCACTTAAAGCAGAGCCTTGTATGCGCGGACTGTATAGGTATACATGGTTCCTGCTTTTACTGATCCGTCTGTATAGACCAGCGTATTGCTTCCGCTTACGGTAGCGATATTGACCCACTTGCTGCTGTTTCCGGCCCTTCGATAGATCTTGTAGCCGGAAGCATTTGCAGCTCTTTTCCATTTGAAGACGATGCCGGCAGGACTGTTGGAAGTGCCGGATAACCCGGGCGTGGTAAGCTTTACCGTTGTAAGGGACGCGGAACGGAACTGGTATACGGCTGACTGTACTTCATCAGTCTTTTTCCATTCAGCTTTCTGATAAACATACTTCTGGAAAAAGATATACATGTTATAAGTTGCGGCTTTGTTTATTCCTTTGGCAGATCCGATCCGCCATGTAGTATTCTTCCTGTTATCGGTTGGATTTGGTGAAGTACTCCAGTAAACCGGCACCCACTTCACATCTCCGGGCCCGGGATTTGTATTCGTAGTTCCCGCACCGGTCACGGTAAAATTATAATATTTATTCGGAGTAAATTTCAACGGAGAATCCAGCCCTCTGACGACACTTTCTCTGACATCCGGTATAGAAGGTGTATAGGTCGGTGTCGGCGTTACACCGTAATCCGGAGGTGCAGATGTAAGTGTAGGTTCAGGTGTCGATGTCACATTGTAAGCTGGACGAATCCCTCTGGAATTCAGTCTTAACTTTTTCAGTCCGCTAGTTCTGCCATCCGTGCCCAGTACCTTAAGATACAGATCAAATTCTTTCTCTATATCCAGATTCTTAAGATATATCACAAAGCTTCTGTTTGCGGTAACCACCACACGAGAGCTACCCATATCAAGCTTCGGAACAACAGATGTTCCGTCCTTTTTTCTCGCTACAGCTTTGTAGTAGCAGGCTCCGTTTGCATCAACTTTAAGTGTCACATTTACAGAACTGCGGCTTACCCATTTTTCTCCGGTCCATTTTACGTTTATTTTTGGCACCGGTGTTGGTGTCACTGTCAGTTCAGGATCCGCTGTCGGTGGCACTGTCGGTTCCGGACCCGCTGTCGGTGGCACTGTCAGCTCCGGAGCTGACGCTGACATAGCTTCTGCGTTTTCTTCTTCCATACTGTCTCCTGCTTCTTCAGGTATCAGTTCTGTCAATAATACTTCCGGATCATCCTCACTGGAGATTTCTTCTGAAACTCCTTCCTCAGCTCCGCCGAAAGCATCCTCGCTGTTCTCCGCGTTTTCCACATCTTCCATGGTTGCATCGGAAGAGTTATCCACCATTTCCTCAGAAATATCCTCACTGTCTTCTGTAGGCTGCTCAGTATCTCCCACAGGCTCTGTAGTTTCCTCTGCGGAAAACAGCTCCTGGCTGTCCGCAGTATTTTCTGTGATTTCTGCATCACCGCTGCCAAACTCTGCAGCCATACCGGTTGCCGGAAGCACCGTCACACAAAGCGCGGCACTTAAAAAAAGTGCCAGAACTTTTTTTCTTCATTTACCTTCCTCCTTTTCTCCGTGAGTTACATATTTGTTATGTCAAGGAGATATTCGCACTCCACACAGTATTATTTTTCAGAAAGTGGGGCTGACTGAAACTTGTACTGTACAGACTGTATCTTATCCGTAGACTGCCATTTGGAATCCTTGCAGGTATATTTGCGGAAGAAAACATACAGATTAAAAGTTCCCTCCTGGTCGATTCCTTCCTTGGAACCGATCTTCCAGGTGCTTCGGATCCGTTGGAATTCGGATTCGCAGATGTGCTCCAGTAAACAGGCACCCACTTAATGTCTCCGTTTTCCGGATCCTCATTATCGGTACCGGCACCGATAACCTTAAAATCATAAAATGTATCCGGGTAGAATTCCAGAGGAGAATCCAGCCCCTCTACCGTACTGTCCTCTGCCTTTGGTTTGGATGCTTTATGTTTTTTCTCAGAATCTGTTTTTTTCGCCGGGCGGCTGTCCTGATCCAGCTCCATCCGCTTCAGATCACTTAATTTCCCATTCTCATCCTCAATCTGGATATACAGATCAACTGCCTGGTCTGTATCCAGGTCTGCAAGTGTGATCCCGAACTCTTCATCCTCACTGATCAAAACCTCATCATTCACGGTATTTCCGGTCTCGATCTGAGGCACCTGGGGATTTCCGTCTTCCCCCCGCTCTGCCCATTTATAATAGCAGACGCCGTTAACGGCTGACGTAAGCGTTATCTCTGCCTGGGAATAGCTGTCCCATTTAAATCCTGTCCATTGTATTTCTGACTTTTGGGAATCCTTTGTATTGTTTTCTCCGGAACTCAGTTCCAGGTCCTCCACAGTCTGTTCTTTTATGGTGTCACCACTGTTAAATTCCGCTGCCATACAGGTAGCCGGTATCATGGTCATACCAAGAGCTACACTTAAGATCACCACAGGAAGCTTCTTTTTCCATTCTCCTTTCGCATATGTCTTCATTATATAATTCTCCCCTATTGCTTGCAACAGAAAAGAAGCCTGATTTTGCTGTGACATAAAAGGCTCCGGAAACCTGCCGATTTCTCACACAGATTCCCGGAGCCTTCCATTCAATATTCAGTTGTGATAATAAAATCCCCTATCAGAACTCTGGTTCGATCAGTCCGTAAGTATTTCCTTTACGTTTATAAACTACGTTAACCTGCTCTGTCTCAGCATTAAAGAATACAAAGAAATTATGTCCGAGAAGCTCCATCTGTACGCATGCATCTTCCGGATACATTGGTTTGATCCCGAATTTCTTGGTACGGATGATCTTAACTTCCTCATCCTCTTCATAATCCTTATCAAGGTATGCCTTCTGGAAGTTTGTGGATTCCTGCTGCTTGTCAACGATCTTGTTCTTGTATTTACGAAGCTGACGCTCAATTACCTCTTCAACCAGATCGATGGATACATACATATCATTGCTTACCTGCTCGGAACGGATAATGTTACCTTTCACAGGGATCGTTACCTCGATCTTCTGGCGATCCTTCTCAACGCTTAAGGTTACTGAAATCTCAGTTTCAGGAGTGAAATACCTTTCAAGTTTACCAAGCTTGTCCTCAACAGCTGTTTTAAGTCCTTCGGTTACTGCTATATTCTTTCCACTAATAATAAATTTCATGACTTCCATCCCCTTTGCTGTTTTATGTTGCTATTATAACATATTAAATTGAATTTTAACATCACTTTTCAAAAATTTCATAAATTTTTTCCAATTTATTCGATATATTCCTACAAAGTTTTTTTTGTCGTGAATGCGCACTATTAGAGTATTTCATCTAATTAATTCATTACAAATGTATATCTGCACACCAGTGCCAGAAGATTGATGGGGACAAAAGCATCTGCTTCACTATTTGTA
>ENA-OQIM01000661-OQIM01000661.1-human-gut-metagenome-genome-assembly--contig:-NODE-661-length-12871-cov-2.780681_pt1 | contig 12871 bp, 15 predicted proteins | sample MGYA00242579_ERZ504744 | MGnify/ENA primary metagenome ERZ504744 (study PRJEB26092, sample SAMD00036441) | human gut metagenome | host: Homo sapiens | study: EMG produced TPA metagenomics assembly of...
CTGCCGTACAGGTGCGTACAAGTACAGACCGTACAGGTTGTACGAAACTTCTTCCGTGAAAAAATGCACTTTTTACGGGCAGGGGTGGACAAGCGGCTCGATGCTAAACCCAACCGACCCACCTGGCCGCCACCGCAGGTAGATGTTGTTGGTGGCTTCAAGGTTGTAGCGGCGGTCATTCTGGCGCAGTTCTGCGCTGAAACGGATGGCCGATACGCTGTGACAAGCGTTATCCGCACACCACTGCTTGTAAATGTCGTAGAACTCCTTGGAACTGATGGAGTAGTCCGCCTTGAAACGGAAGTAGCCCTCGGACTCCATGAAGTCGATGACATTGTTGCTGCTGCGCTTGATGGTGTCCACGTTGGCGGCGGCTCGTTCGCTGACCGTGAAGCGGAAGTTGTTCTGCACCAACCGGTGCAGCCCTTCCAGACACCAGAGCAGGATGCCTTCCAACTCGGCGTACATCTTCTCCACAAGGAAAGGGTCGTCCGTACGGTCGGCAGGCTTGTCCTTGGTGGTCAGGATGAGCTGACGGCGAAAGAAGCCGTCCGAATGGTCATACAGCGAGGTCAGCGCACCGTTGCCGAAGCAGAGGAATCGGGCGTAGATGTCCCGCTGGTAGCTCTGGACACCTTTGCGCTCCAAGTCCAACTTGGCTTCGGCAGTTACGATGGTCTTGATATAATTCGTCTTGGGCAGGGCGTTCATGTCCATATCGTCGTCGATCATCAGCAGGCGGCGTTCCAAATCGGCGCGGGCAAAGCGGTTGGTCTCCACTTTCTGGACACTGCCGTTGCTGGCAGCATCCCCCATGAGCCGTTTCAGCACCAGCCCGATGCGGGACTTACCCTCGCCGCCTTTGCCAACGATGAGCATCATCTTCTGTCCCTTGGTGCTGGGAATCAGGCAGTAGCCAGATACTCCTGCAAGGTGGGAATGTCGGCATCGTCCAGCAGTTCATGCAGGAAGGTCAGCCAGCGATCAGGACTGGCGGCTTTGGGGTTATACTTCACAGGCAGGCGGTTCTGACAGAACAGGCGACTCTCCTGAAAAGAGCCGTCCGGCAGATGGTACACGCCGTTCTGGAGGTGGATGCAGTCCTGTTCGATGGGAAACGGGTCGGAAAAGGCCAGCAGCTTGATGGTCTCCAGAATGTTGGTGACCTTTTTGGACAGGCCGGAGGTGACATATTCCTCGATGTTCTCCAAGATGCGCTGCTTGATCTCGCTCTCGTCCTCCACCGGACCGTCCAGCGTGTACAGCGTTCCGTTGACGCATTTCAGCGGCCACTGCTCCAGAAAGGCGCGGCCAAACTGGACTTCATCGATCTTCTTGCCGTTGTACCAGTCCGGCCATAAGGGATTGCGGGAAATGTTTTTCTTCATGTGGTGGTTCTCCTTTAGAAAAGTGAAGTGGTGGGTCTCACCGTGAGACCCACCACTTCAGGTGAATAAATTGTCAGGCGCACTTCGCCAGAGCAAGGCGGTCGGTGCGCTCTTCTAACATCAGCAGGTACGACCCGGACAGCAGCTGTGCGGCGGCATCGGCCTTCTGTTGGGGCGTCCCAAATGCAACGCAGTCCGTCAGGTGCTCGATGGTCTCGGTCGTGTGGAGGGCTTCCACGAACCGCTCGTCCAGCGGTTCTTCCGGGCTGGCGGGCTTGTAACGCTCTCGCCAGTCGTGCAGCAGGTCAAGATAATCGGTCAGTACCCGCAGGCAGTAGGCGATGTCTGCCCACTGCTCGTCTGTCAGGCCACGCTTGGGCGGTAGCAGGGCGATGGCATTGGCGGGCGGCTTGTCCGGGTCAAGCCCGAAGTCGTGTATCAGCTTCTCGGCGGCTTGCCGGGGGTTTAGGTCGAACAGCTTGTCGGTGAGGTCGATGGCATCTCCGTTGGCTCCGCAGCCAAAGCAATAATAATAGTTGTCGTTCAGCTTCATACTGGGGTGATTGTCGGAATGGAACGGACAGCACACCATGCCATGGCGGTCGGCTCCATGCCGTACATCTCTCCCACCTGCCGAACGGTGATGGCGGACTTGATCTTTTGATATAAACTCAAATTTCTCCTTTGGTCAAAGGTTTTGGCACGGACCATTTTGATCCCTGCCACGTTCAAGGTCACCGGTGTTCCCCAAATGGGAACTTCGGTGAAGCCGGTCTCCCTTGCTGCCTCCCGACAGGAAATCTTTTTGGACTCTGTGTCGGCCCTATGCAGGGCGCTCGCTCCCCCGATGGGAGGTCTTGGCGGTCTGGGCAGTTCGGACGGTCATTCTGTTCTCAAGGTCCAGTTATGAAAGATATTTCAGAGGGCTTTCGCGGGAAGCCCTTAATATGTTCGCTGCTGGGGAGTTAATATGTTTTCTTTCTGTCTATAGGATAGCACCGCAATGGCCGCTGTGCCGTATATCCATAATGTCGGAAAACAGGTGCAGAAACTGCAAAATTCCACGCTTATGGACAGGAACCGCTGGAAGTGGTATACTGTGCAAAAAACATCGGAGGTGCGACCATGAACATCAAGCTGACACTGGGAGAACGCTCAAAGACCTGCGTGTGGAGCGGAATCTGAAGCTGGAAACGCTGGCAGAACAGACGGGTCTGTCCAAATCGGCACTGTCGAAATACGAGAGCGACGATGTGACCGACCTCAGCATTTATGCGGTGACAACGCTGGCTGAGTTCTATGGTGTGACCACGGACTATCTGCTGGGTGTGACGGAAAACAAAAAACGCCCAGATGCAGTCCTTTCGGACTTGCATCTGAGCGACGGCGCAGTGGACATATTAAGGAATGGAAAATTCAATCATCGGCTGCTGTGTGAACTGATCGTGCATGAGAATTTCCGGCGGTTCATGACCGATCTGGAAATCTATGTGGATGGATATGTCAGCGCAAACATTCAAAACCTCAATGCTGGTCTGGAAGCGACCCGGCAAATGCTGAAAAAGAAGTATGCAGCAGATGAAAACGATCTATACATGAGCACCTTGAAGCTGGGGCAGATCGATGAAGATGAGTACTTTGGTCGGGTCTTGTATGACGAGTTGGTGGCTATCCTGAAGAACATCAAGACGGAACACCGCAAGGACAAGACCACTTCGGATGGTGCAATGGTCGATAACTTGATGAAGGAACTGGAGGATGCACAGAAACTTGAAGGGTCTGCGGATGAAAAGAAGATCCGAACAGCATTGAAGGCAATCGGCATCAACTACGATAAGCTGACAGAGGATGAAAGAAAGTTGATAAAGAAGATTCTTTATAAAACGGCAATGCTGAAACCGGGGACACTTGCAGGCAACCGGGGCAAGCACAGACGTTGATCATTTGCCTGCGCCTTATAGGAGAAACGCTGCTGCGGCAGGACGGGAGAACGTACACCATTGGTTCCTCTGCAAGCCTGCGCTGGGCGGGCGGAGACCGTCAATAGCAACGCCCATCCACGCATCCTTCTGCCGCAGAACAGGTGCTTGCCGGAGCCGCTCGCAGCCCCTTTTCCGTGTCAGCCGGAACCAAGGTGTAACACACTAGACTTTGCAGGCAAAGTCGTGTGCCAAAGGGGTGCTGCGGCCCCTTTGGAAACCCAAGAGAAACGCCCATCAACTGCGCTGCTCGTCCTCGGCCAGTGCGCTGATCCGCTTGCCCATGGCCTTGACCAGAGGAACGACAAGCGCATTTCCCATGGTGAAATAGCGCAGTCGTTCCGGCATCCCGGCTGTCCAATCATCCGGGAAGCCGTTGAGCCGTTCGCATTCGATGGGCGTTAGCGTACGCAGACGTTGGGTCTGTGGGTCTGCGACTACATGGGTGCTGCGGGAAACGGAGCCTTCGCTGGTGAGCATCGTGCGGGCAGGAAGGTCGGAACGATCGGGGAATGCCATAGAGCCTTCCGAAAAGAAATAAGTAGAACCGTTCCTGCGGTGGCGGGTCTCCTGCTTTGCGCCCTTGAGATACCGCCAGTGATCGATGTCGGCAGCAGAAAGGAAATATCGCTCTGCAAGTGGGGCGGTCTCCAGCACGGAGCAGAGCGGCTTATATGGGAATTGAAGAGGGATACTCTCGACGGAATAGAAGCGGCCGTTGACCATAAGCCGGAGGCATAGAAGTGGCAGGATTGTGCGGCAGACAGATCCTTCAGATCGAGGTAGCGAAACTCATCGAGCCATCCTCGCTGTATTTCCGTTCAAAGCCATACAAGGGAAAGATGGGGCAAAGAAGCCGTCCTGCAGGAGCAACTGATGGGCACCCTTCAGACCCTCCACACAGATGAGCTCCGCCGCTTTTCGGAACAGGGCGGTATCGTTTCGGAAGGCAAAGAGAAAGGTGCGCCGCCTGCGCTGTGCTTCGCCATAGTCGGCGGCATTTATCACCCGCCATTCAACGGCATAGCCTGCTTCATAGAAGCACCGCAGGATGATGGAAAATCACGCCCTTTTTGCCATGCCGGAGATTTGATGAGCCGGTCTACGTTTTCCAAAAGGACATAGCGAGGCTTGTGTGCCCGTAGGATAGCGTTGATCTCCCACCAAAGAACGCCCTTCTTCCCTTCTATCCCTCGTGCGCCCTTTTTGGCGATGGAGTAATCCTGACAGGGAAAGCCACCGACCAAAAGGTCGTGTGGAGGGATGTTTTCTTTGGCGGTCACGATGTTCTGACAAACGTGTTCTGGGCGATGCCCGAAATGCCGTTCGTAGCACTCGAAAGCAAATTGGGAACGCATGGATGGTTCCCACTGATTCGCCCAGACAGTTTGAAAGCAGGAGGAAGCCTGCTCCAGCCCAAGGCGAAAGCCGCCGACCCCGGCGAAAAGCTCAACAACACGGATCTGCTCCATGATAGGGCACCTCTTGATTGTGGCGAAAAAGCATAAAAACCAAGGCCGACTGTGCAGCCTTGGTTTTTCGTTATAAGATGTCCAGTAATTGCTTGCCCATCTGAGTGATGAGCGGAACGACAAGGGCGTTACCCATGATGAAGTAACGCTGACGCTTCGGCATCCCAGTGTCGGTCCAGCCGTCGGGAAACCGTTCATGCGTTCGCACTCCTCCGGCAGCAGGATACGCAACTTCCCTGTTTTAGGGTCGGTAATCGCATGGGAGCTGCGGTTCTTGGTGCCCTCACTGGTGAGCATCGTACGACCGGGACGGTCGAGAGGGTCTGGGAACGCAATGGGACCTTCGGAAAAGGTGTAGGAGTAGCCGGTCTTGGAAGTGCGCTCGATGGTCTTGGCACCCTTCATGTACTTCCACTTTTCCAGATCCTCATCCTCGATGAAGAAGCTTTTGTCGATATCGCCGTTGACAATGATATCGCCGAGCAGCATCGGTTCCTTACCGTTCGGGACGGCTTCCAGAGAGAAGATTTTACCGTTGCACAGCACACCGCTGTTGTAGAAAGCGGCTCTGAAACGGTTCGTTACGTCAACGGTGTCGGTATATTTATTGAAATCGACGGTGGTCACTTTCTTAGGGTCTGCGACCTCAGAATGCACCGGGAATGCATGGGCAAAGAAGCCCTCCTGCATCAGCCAGACACGACCGTCCTTTGTGTCCGCAGAGAAACACGAGGTCATACGCTCATACTGCTTGGTGGTGTTCTTGAATGCAAAGATGAAGGTACGCCGTCTGCGCTGGACGCAGCCATAGTCTGCGGCATTGATCACACGCCATTCGATGCCATAGCCTTCTTCCTGCAGGCACTTCAGGATGATGCCGAAATCACGGCCACGCTGGGATGCGGGTGATTTAAGCAGGCGGTCTACATTCTCCAGCAGAACGTAGTTGGGATGGTTCTTCTGAATGATCTGATAGATGGACCACCAGAGGACGCCCTTCTTGCCCTCGATGCCCTTAGCACCGGTGCTGGCAACAGAGTAGTCCTGACAGGGAAAGCCACCCACCAGAAGGTCGTGCGGCGGCACTTGATCGATTACGGTGGCGATATCTGCATTCACACAGTGGGAATCCTCGCCAAAATTTTTGTCGTAGCACTTATAAGCCCATTGACCAGCTTGGCCGGGTTCCCATTGGTTTGCCCAAATCGTCTTAAATCTTTCGGAACAACGCTCTAATCCAACGCGGAAACCGCCGACGCCGGCAAATAGCTCCACAACACGAATATCGCTATTTGCTGACACTTTCATAACACCCCATTCTGTGATATACTTAAATCTAAGTATACACTTTTTTGAGAAAAAGATCAACCACTTTTTGTGATTTTGACCGTTTTCTCACCATTATTATAGCAAAAACCTACCGAGGGATCAACCCCTAAAATTGGAGGGTAAGTCATGGAGCAGCGGAAGTACAAAACGAAGGCGGAAGTCCTCGCCCGTGGACAGGAAGCAGTCGGCAAAACGTTGGGCGAGATCGACAAAACTGGGCGCATCGCAACAGGCAAGGGTGCCATCGGTACCGTTGTGGAGGAAAGCTGGTTTGGATATAAGCCCAACAGCAACCCGGCTCCCGATTTTGAGGAAGCGGGCGTTGAATTGAAGGTGACGCCCTATCGGCAGACCCCTCGTGCATTCAGGCCAAGGAGCGGTTGGTCTGCGATATGCTGAACTATGATGAGGAATACTACAAGACCTTCGAGACCAGTGCATTCTGGGTGAAGTGTGCTTGTATGCTGCTGATGTCCTATGAGCACCGGATGGGGTGCCCAAGGTCGACTTTACAATCGACAAGGCAGTGCTGTTCCAGTTCCCGGACGAGGATCTGGAGGTCATCCGCAATGACTGGAAGATCCTGATGGACAAGATCAAGGCAGGACAGGCACACTGATCAGTGAGGGTGATACCATGTATCTGGCAGCGTGTCCGAAAGGCCGCAACTCGCAGGATACCCGGTCGCAGCCATTCAGCCCTATCCCGGCTATGAAGCGGGCGTACTCGCTGAAGTCCAGCTACATGACGCAGATCCTACGGCGGTACATCTTCGGGGACGAACCCTGCGAGAAAATCATCAAGACCCGGCAGCGTTAAGAACGACCAGCTTTGAGGACTGGTTCAGCGCAAAAGTCCGGCCTTATGTGGGGATGAGCAGGACGGAACTTAAGGCACGGCTGGGCGTAGAAACGAATGCCAAGAACCTCAACGAGCTTTTAGTGGCAGCGATGCTTGGCGTGAAAGGGCATCTGTCGAACACAGAGGAATTCCAAAAGGCAGGCATCCAACTCAAGACCATCGCCATTGAACCGAATGGCAGTATAAAAGAGAGTATGTCCTTCCCTGTGATGAACTTCTGTGCAATGATGAACGAAACATGGAAGAGTCTGCGCTCTATGACCTTCTTGCACCGACCAAATTCCTGTTCATCATCTTCCAAAAGTCGAAGGACGGCGAGTGCTACTTCCAGAGGGTGAAATTCTGGAATATCCCGGCAGAGGATCTGGAAGAGGTACATCGTGTATGGCAGCGTACGGTCGATACCTTGCGGGAGGGCGTTCACATCTGGAAGGATGCCAGTGGGCGGAATCGCAATAACTTGCCCAAGGCATCAGAAAGCCGTGTGGCTCACGTTCGCCCCCATGGGCGGGATAGTACGGATACTGCTCCCCTGCCTACGGGTGGTTCTATGACGAAGCAGTGCTTCTGGCTGAACAATTCGTATGTAGCAAAACAAATTGGAAAGGAATAAAATATGCCGCCGATTTTAAACCAAGATATTCGAGAAAGAGTACGTACTACCATTTCTAAAAGAGCACCACAAAATACAACAAAACAGATAAAATTAGAAAATATTGAGAACTTCAATAATCTTTCAAGAGAAGGACTCGAAAACGGGAATATTGAAAGGCGAATACTATTATATGAAACGCATTCTCATGAAAAAGTATATATGCAATATCCCGGAATTGAGAGTAAAAGAAATGGGCAACGTAATTTTATGTTAGACGCACGTCCGATTATACAAAAGTCTGACGGTGAGATTGTGCCAGATATGAATTTTGGTCGGATTTGGGATATCATCGACAGAATCGGACAAGGGCATCAAGCAAATCTCGATGTATTAGCTGTTCTTTTTTAAGAATTAGCATATATGATTGGATATCAACATAACGATACAGAATATTTGAGCGAAACCATAAATGTTATAACAGGCGAAGTAATCGAATCGAGCATGACACGCTTTTGTTGGAATTCACTTATTCTTGACCCGGATGTTGTAGAAACCCTTGGTGATAGTTTTGGATTGTTGGGAGGTGTTTCACTAGAAGGATTTTTGTATTATAATGATTTGCTTGCCCAAAATGAGGATTGCAAATATTCATATTTGAAAGGACAGCAGTGGGATTTTAAGTCCGGAAGAATCAATAATTGTCTTTCGCATTTGACGGTTATAGCGCATATGCAGGGACATATGGGAATTTCAGAACTGATCAATAAGTTTCAACACGGAGGTGTAGCACCACTGGCTCAAAATAAATTTAATGAAGTATGCGGTGATTTGGTGATACAAGAATAATGAAACATCCGAAATCATATGACACGACCCCGGAAACATCCAAGCGGATGTCTCGTGTCCACCTGAAGCAAGGCAAGGCGGAAGTGCTTTTGGCGAAGCGTCTGTGGCATCTGGGGTTTCGGTATAGGCTAAACGATAAGCGTCTCCCCGGCTCTCCCGACATTGCCGTCCTGAGATATAATATCGCTATCTTCGTGGATGGTGAGTTTTGGCATGGGCAGAACTGGGAAGAACGCAAGCCGAGGCTGAAACGTAACCGGGAGTACTGGATAGCCAAAATCGAGGAGAATATCTCACGAGATATTCGGGATGATAAGGCTTTGCGAGCGCAAGACTGGTATGTTATCCACTTCTGGGAGAAAGAAGTGTTGAAAGATACGGATGGGTGCATTAATGCGATTCAGGAGTTGGTAGAACAAAGGATTGAGGAGAGGATGGATGAAGTAAAGGAGGAGTATCATGAGTGAAATAAAAACATCGGCGAAGGGAGTCGATTATGCGGATTCGTGTACATTGCAGATAAAGAAAAGAGTATATTCACAGGCATTGCTTATGCGGATTCCACATGACCATACTGATGTGCAGGATATTTCATTGAAAATCGGACGGTATAATATTCCTTACGGCCTAGAAAGTAAAAAGCCTAAAAGCGAATTGACGCTGAATAATGAAGAACTTGATGCGTTGATTCGTTATATTTCTGAGAATTATAAACCACTGATGCTAGGGCAGGGAGAATATATAAATGTTTCAGAGGAAAGCGCAACCTTGGTCGAGAATTTTAAGCGGCTAATAGAAGGTCAAAGTGATACCGCGCGTATGCTGATTGAAAATGGGATTTTGTCGGATAATGTTTTTCTTGCGGCCAGTGTTATAAAAAAGCGCGACGCACTTATTGAACTTCGGGAAAAACTTCAGGAAGAACAGCCGGAAAGATACTGGCAAGAGTGGTTTACAAGGAATAAGTGGGTCCTAGGATCTGATTTTGCACAAATCATTGATGAGCGCGTGATTGATACAGAGAATATTGCGGATTACATTATGAAGTCATATGATGGCTTTGTTGATTTAGTAGAGATAAAGAAACCAAATGGGTTGCCGTTTTGGGCGAGTACAAAAGATCATGGCAATTATGTTCCATCGGCCGATTTGACTAAAGCTATAACGCAATGTCTCAATTATATTTATGCGATTGAATTAGAAGCGAACAGCACGAAATTTACGAGACGTATAGGAAGTAGAGTAATCAAACCACGTTGTATTTTGATTTTTGGACGGTCGTATGACTGGAATGATGAGCAACGAGAAGCGTATAGAATTCTGAATGCGGCGTATAATCAAGTGTCGATTTTGACGTATGACCACATTTCAGAGCGGGCGCAAAATGTGCTGGGAGCGGAGGCAATAGAAAGTGTAGGCGATGATTGGATGCAAGAATAAACTGCAAGCAAAAGACCTTTAGGCGCAAGGAAATGAGATATGCAAATAGAGGAAAATATATATGCGAAACATTGAGATGACATACCATGATGTCTATTATTACTGCAATATTATAGACAATCTGCTCTATTGCTTTACTTCTTCGATAGATTGGATTAGTACTGGTGCTCAATATACCGAGCCATTTTATGAAGAGAACAACGAAGATTTTCCAAGTGGACTTCACTTCATGGCTTTTGTGATTTCGTAATACGCAGACTGCTATTTAAAGATGAACATGAGCAATTGGAAAAAATACAGGAAAGATATGATGAACTTGAAATTGCAAATAAAGAGGAACGGCTAAAAAGAGCGTTTAATGACAGTGGGAGCAAGGACTATAATTTGGAAGTAGATAATATCTTTAAGATATATAGGATACCACATGAACCATTCTTTTCATATTTGATAACACATGAAGTTGAATCTTTTGTAGACGCATACGACGATTTTACAATGTATGATGACGAATTAGACGATGCGATAGAACATTTATCAAGGGAACTTTTCTATATTCTTTTTCAGAATCGGATGTTTCTGTATAGATTTAATTCGTATATGGCAAACGCAAATCCAACGACTAGAAAACGGTGCTATATACCTAAATGGGTGAAAAATGCGGTAAGATATAGAGACCGAAATAGGTGCGTATGCTGCGGAAAAGATTTATCAGGCGGATGGGATTGTGAAGATGAAGAATCTGTACACTTTGACCATATGGTTTCGCTTTGTGCCGGTGGATTGAATGATTTATGTAATATTCAGCTTCTTTGTAGTAGCTGTAACATAAAAAAGTCTGATGGCTCGTATACAAGGCAGATATACAAAGACTGGTATGATTTTGAAGGATGAAAGCATAGAACTTAATTCTTATATGCTGACACTCTTGGATTTGCGCTGACTTTTACGCTGACATTTCGGGATTTACGCTGAAAATACGCTGACTTGGCATGGTTTACGCTGAATTTACGCTGAAAACGCGTAATCGCGCGAACAAAGCGCGAATAAATCCAGCTGACCGCGAATAAACTGCGAACCAAAATCGCACGGGCGTGCATTTTTCATGCGTGGGAAGGTGCGACGTGAAAGTGAGAATTTGCAAAAATAAACTGTAATACGATTGAATTTCGGAAAAGTGGAATCGCACGCTGGAATGCACGCGTGCAATGTTGCCTGAATAAAAGTCAGCGATAAAAACGCGCGCCGCGCGATTAGCGGTTTTGCCGCGCGTTTTCTAAGGCTCAATCTTCCAGCCTGCCGTGGTCGCAGCCGAGAGAAAGATAACACTCCATCTCCCTTTCAGCACCATCTGTGCATACTCCAAGGGCTTATTGTAGAGCAGCCTGTCCAGCTCTGCCCGCTGTGCCGGGGAGTTGCCGTATTCGTCCTCCACGGCGATGCAGTCGATGGCAACAGCAGAGCCATCTGCGAACCGGGCTTCCACCGATTGGTGTCCATGTTGTAGCGGCAGGAAAACAGTTTCGTCATAGTCGTATCTCCAAGACTTGATTTTTGGTGTGCGGTCACTCGAACCAATGCCGTCAAGCCGTTGTCGGATAAGTCGATTTTTCATTTGTCTGAGAGTAAGTGCACGGTTTCTACACGGTTTCTGCACGGTCGGTGTTTTCCATGTCCGATGATGTAGGGCGCTGTATTGCATTGCAATCAGTGCCTTTTTGCATCAGGTGAGCAGTGCCAGGTGGAGCTTTGCCTTCATTTCCGGGTCGGCATGCTCGATCTGCCTCTGGCGTTTCACCGCCTCCTCTTTGGTGGGAAAGCTCTCCCATTTGTCGCAGCTCTTGCCGTACTCGTCCTGATAGGTGTACTATTTTTCAATTTCCTCTTGCAATTTTCGATTGCAGTTGTTATGATACGGGCAGGAATAGAATGTGCAAAAAGTATTCTGCACAAGGCAGCAATGCGATTTTTACATGGAGGGAGCAGACGCATCATGTATGTAGATTGGGAGTACTACAAGATCTTCTATTATGTGGCGAAGTATCAGAACTTTACCAAGGCTGCACGGGTGCTGGGCAACAACCAGCCCAACATCACCCACTCGATGAACCGGCTGGAAAGTCAGCTGAACTGCGTGCTGTTCATCCGCTCCAACCGGGGTGTGACCCTGACACCGGAAGGCGAGATGCTCTACTCCCGGATCGCTTCGGCGGCGGTGCAGATCCAGGATGCCGAAGAGGAGCTGAGCGCCAGTGCCACGCTGGAGCACGGAACCATCAGCATCAGCGCCACCGAGACGGCGCTCAACATTTATCTTTCCAAAAAGCTGCGGGATTTCCATACCGAATATCCCGGCATCCGGCTGCGCATCTCGAACCACTCCACCCCGCAGGCGGTGCAGGCCGTGAAGAACGGTGAGGTAGATTTTGCCATTGTGAGCACCCCGGCGGAGATCGAGTCAGGGTTGAAAATGGTGGAGCTGAAGCCGTTTTACGAGGTGCTGGTGGGTGGCAGGACCTTCACCGCGCTGGCAAGTCAGAGCCTGACCCTGAAAGAGCTGCGCAGTTATCCCCTCATCTCCCTCAGCGACGAGAGCGTGACCCGCAGCTTATACCGGCAGTTCTTCCTGGATCATGGCGCGGTCCTCAAGCCGGATACGGAAGCCGCCACCACCGACCAGATGCTCACGCTGGTCAAAAGCGAGCTGGGCCTTGCCTTTGTGCCGGAACCATGGCCAAGGATCCGTTGGAACGCGGCGAGATCGTCCAGCTGCATCTGCAGGAGATCATCCCCACCCGTTCCATTTGCCTCGTCTACGACCATCACCGCCCGCTGAATACGGCGGCCCGGAAGTTCCAGCAGCTGCTGACGGCTGCCGACCATAAATGCTGAAAACAGCCCGGCTCCCTGCTGTGATACAGGGAGCCGGGCTGTTTTGATCCTTTTTCCTTTTTTGGTTTTGTA
>ENA-OQIM01000662-OQIM01000662.1-human-gut-metagenome-genome-assembly--contig:-NODE-662-length-12871-cov-2.696877_pt1 | contig 12871 bp, 14 predicted proteins | sample MGYA00242579_ERZ504744 | MGnify/ENA primary metagenome ERZ504744 (study PRJEB26092, sample SAMD00036441) | human gut metagenome | host: Homo sapiens | study: EMG produced TPA metagenomics assembly of...
TGCTTTGTTCGTGGTAAATGGAACAAAATCCACCCACGCAAATCCAGATGTCACAACAGTACATCTATCCTTGAACCGTTCCCTCCAATACCGGATGGATTCCTCCGTCATTCCTTCTCTCTCATAAACTGCAACCTTCATACAAGGCTCTGTGATCTCATCAAAACTCTTTATGATCTTACACTGATTTTTACTTCTTCAATCATCAGATGGCGATAATGTTCTGTCTTGGGCATGATATAATAAAAATCCTTTGTAGAACAGGAAAATTCCGCTCCGGGCTTTTCCCATATTGCTTGAATGATCTCTCTGACCAGTTCTTTGTCAAAGCTGTCGCAGTACAGAAGCTTCTCATTCTGGACAGCAAGCCCGCCATTTTCACTGATAAATGCCATCTCGTCCTTTACCGGCGCAAAAAGATTCCTCATATTGGCATACTGTCTGCCACTGGCTGCCACAAAGAGGATTCCCATTTTTTTCAGTTCCTTTACCAGCGGAAAGATCTCTTCCGGCAGCGTCTGTCTTCCACCGATAAGCAGCGTTCCATCCAGATCACTGGCAACCATCTTAATCATGCTGCTTCTCCTCATAAATAGTAAACAGATCACCAGGTACAGCTGCTACAATATCTGCACCGTTATTTTCAAGCTCTTCTCTGTCACGGAATCCCCATAGTGCACCAACGGTATACATTCCGGCAGCACTTCCTGTCTGCATATCTGTCTTTGTATCTCCGATATACATACATTCTTCCGGCTTTACGCCGAAATCTTCTGCAATCTTCAGCGGACCATCCGGCGCCGGCTTTCTGCGGATCCCTTCCTGCTGTCCCATCACCTCATCAAACAGATCGCCATAGATCGCCTTTACCACTTTCTGCGCCGCAACATGAGGCTTATTGGAGCATACAGCCATCTTAAGGCTGTATGTTTCAGCTTCTGAAGGGTTTCCGGCATATCTTTATATGGCACAACTTTATACAGCGGATCTTCATCAAATTTCCTGCGATAAAGTTCCCTGACTTCTTCGTAGTGTACCAGCTCCGGATCTCCTGCATCGATCAGGCATCTTCTGATCAGCATATCTGCACCTTCACCGCTGTAATAACGAAAATTATCTGCCGGCTGTGGTTTCAGGGAAAACTTTTCCATGATCTCATTCGCCACATATGCCATAGATTCCAGTGTATCCGCAATTGTTCCATCCAGATCAAATATACAAGCTTTTATCATTTTGTCTTTCATCCTCTCAGGTTCATTCCCAGTTTTTTTGTCTCATAGATCAGTCTTGCCACAGGCAGTCCCACCACGTTGTTATAATCACCACGGATTCCCTTCACATAGGCTCCCCAGGCGCCTGGATCCCATAGCTTCCGGCTTTGTCCATTGGGTCTTTGCTGTTTACATATTCCTTTATTTCTTCCTCTGTCACCGGATAAAAGCTCACATCTGTGCACTCATGGAAGGTATGAGCTTTCCATCTCCCTTTTTCTCTTATCAGCAAAGTTACACCGGTATATACCTGATGTGTATTCCCCTGCAGCATAGCGAGCATCTCTATTGCAGCTGTCTCATCTGCCGGTTTACCTAAATCTTACCCTCATAAGATACAACGGTATCTGCACCGATCACAACCACATCTCTCAGTTCTCGGTTCTCCTCTTCCTCCAGCGCGTATGCCGTAAACATAGCTTTCTGACGAGAAAGTTCCTCCACCACTTTCGCAGGCTCTGCACTGGTGATCCGTTCTTCCCCGCTGGCAGGCTTCACTTCAAAGGCGACTCCTACCTGGCTTAAAAGTTCCCGCCTCCTGGGAGATGCGGAAGCAAGCACGATTTTCTTCATGTGTAATTCCTCTCTTTCCTGTGTTATCAGTATAACCGTTTCTGTAAATGGGCGCAACCGAAATCGTTGCAGGAGCATTTTGTACTTATCCATTTATTCCTGATGACGATAAAACAAAACAAGCAGTACACCCTGATACCTGTTCACGGTGTACTGCTGTCATATGTTTCGTATTCTTTTTGACAGTTTTTATGCTTTCGGTAATTTGAAAGAGCTCTTCAGAGATACAATACGGTTAAATACCGGTGCTCCCTCCCTGGAGTCATGGATATCTGCGCAGAAGAAACCGTTACGTACAAACTGATAGCTGTCATAACCTTTTGCTTTCAGAAGCTCCGGCTCTACATAGGCACTTGTTACTGTAAGAGAATTCGGATTTACATTAAGAGAACCATCTTCTTTATTGTAAACACCTTTTTCTTCATCTACGATATTCTCGTAAAGTCTTACCTCAACTTTACCTGCATTGGATGCTTCCACCCAGTGGATCGTTCCTTTTACCTTACGTCCGTCCGGTGCATTTCCGCCCTTGGTCTCCGGGTCATAGGTACAGTGGACTACACGGATCGTTCCGTCGTCATCTGCCTCATAACCTGTGCAGGTTACAAAATATGCATTCATAAGACGAACTTCATTTCCAATATAGAGACGTTTGTATTTCTTAGGAGGCTCTGCCATAAAATCATCACGTTCAATATAAAGTTCTCCACTGAACGGGATCTTTCTGGTTCCAAGTTCCTCATTCTCCATATTATTCGGAGCTTCAAGATACTCAACCTGTCCTTCCGGATAGTTATCGATCACGAGCTTGATCGGATCAAGGATCGCCATCATACGCGGACGTTTCAGCTTCAGGTCCTCACGGATGCAGTACTCGAGCATTGCATAATCTACAGAACTGTTCGCCTTTGAAACACCACAGAGTTCTACAAATTTACGGATAGACTCCGGTGTAAATCCACGGCGGCGAAGTGCGGCGATGGATACTAGTCTCGGATCATCCCATCCATCTACGATGCCGTCCTCAACAAGCTTCTTGATATAACGTTTACCTGTAACAACGTTGGTCAGGTACAGCTTTGCAAACTCGATCTGCTTCGGTGGGTGCGGATATTCCAGCTCCTTTACCACCCAGTCATAAAGCGGTCTGTGGTCCTCAAACTCCAGAGTACAGATAGAATGTGTCACACCCTCAATGGCATCCTCGATCGGATGAGCGAAGTCGTACATCGGATAGATGCACCATTTATCTCCTGTATTGTGATGTGTCATGCGGGCTACACGGTAAATGACCGGGTCACGCATGTTCATATTCGGTGATGCCATATCGATCTTGGCACGAAGAACCTTCTCTCCATCTCCGTATTTGCCCTCACGCATCTCTTCAAAAAGCTGAAGATTCTCTTCTACAGTACGGTTTCTGTACGGACTCTCTTTACCTGGCTCTGTAAGAGTTCCTCGGTACTCACGTATCTGGTCTGCAGTCAGGTCGCAGACAAAGGCCTTGCCTTTCTTAATAAGCTTCACTGCTGCCTCATACATCTGATCAAAATAATCAGATGCAAAGAAAAGTCTGTCTTCCCAGTCTGCACCAAGCCATTTCACGTCAGCCTTGATGGACTCTACAAATTCGGATTTCTCCTTTGTAGGGTTGGTATCATCAAACGGAGGTTGAATTTTCCGTTGTATTTCTGAGCCAGTCCATAATTTAAAAGAATGGATTTCGCATGTCCGATATGAAGATAGCCGTTAGGTTCCGGTGGGAAACGTGTATGCACGGTGTCATAAACGCCTTCTTCAAGATCTTTGTCTATAATATTTTCAATAAAGTTTTTGGAAACTGTTTCGTTCTCCATTGCTTTCCCTCCTAAATATCATCCTGATGTTTTATCTTATCATAAATCCGGAGTTTTTGAAACCCGCAAAACCTGTATCTAAACAAAAAATTGTCTGTTTTTAGACACAAAAAAGCTGCTGACGGGAATCGAACCCGTGACCTCCGCCTTACCAAGCGACGCTCTACCGACTGAGCCACATCAGCATTCGCAAGCTGTTTTGTTTTTTTGTTAGCTCCTTGCTACATTTGGTATTCTATCAAAACTATAGTGAATTGTCAACAGTTTTTTCTACAAATTTGAAAATTTTTATTTGTTCACAGATTTTCCTGCACTTTTGACAATTCGCCGTAATTTTTTCGGTCGTTTTCCCATCTCACGAACAGACCTCCCGCACTTTACTGCGGATTCTCTGCAGTGCATTGTCGATTGCCTTCGGCTGCTTTCCAAGTTTTTCCGCAATCTGCTATAATCGTACCCTTTCAGATACAATTCCAGCACCTGGTACTCAAATTTGCTGAGCCGTTCTTTGATCCGCTCATGCATGCCGATTACGTTTTCCCGGCTGATCATGATCTCCTCCGGTGTCTCCTCGTCCACCAGGCGCAGCTCCTGCTCGGAAACCGGTTCACTTAACGAGACGAAGCTGTTCAGCGGCTGATGCTTCTGGCGCTGGGACGATGCCACTGCCGAATACATCTGACGGTCGATGCACAGGCCGGCGAAGGTGGCAAACGATGCCTCCTTCCCCGGTTTGTAGTCACGCACTGCCTTAAAAAGTCCGAGCATGCCCTCCTGGATCAGATCCTCGTGATCTCCGCCCACCAGGTACAGCGCCCTCGCCCTGGTCCGCACCAGCGATTTGTATTTGTCGATCAGATAATCGGTAATCTCGCGTTCTCCTGCCCGCAGACGCGCAATCAGCTCCTCATCCGTACAGGTATCGTAATCTTTCACCATCATATCTCTTGTATCCTTCATCTTTCTTCCGCAGGAGCGTAATGTGATTTTCCGCAATTTCTAGCAGCTTCTCTGTCTTACAATCTCATAAGCGAGCACGCCGGCTGCCACGGAAGCGTTCAGAGAGTCGATATCGCCTTTCATCGGAATTGTGGCTGTGAAGTCGCAGTTTTCTCTCACCAGACGGCTGACACCCTCTCCCTCATTTCCGATTACAAGGCCGATCGGTCCTTTGAGGTCGAGATCATACATTCTCTGTCCGTTCATGTCCGCGCAGACAAACCAGATGCCCTTTTCCTTCAGCATTTCCATGGTCTGCACCAGATTCGTCACCTTTGCCACCGGTGTGTAATTTAATGCACCTGCCGACGTTTTGGCAACGGTTGCTGTCAGGCCGACTGCGCGGTGCTTCGGCACGATGACACCATGTGCACCTGCCAGGTTTGCGGTACGGATGATCGCACCGAGGTTATGCGGATCCTCAATGCCGTCCAGCAGAAGGATAAATGGCGGCTCCCCTTTCTCCTCTGCGCGCGCGAGGATGTCCTCAACGGTTGCATAACTGTAGGAAGCCACCTGTGCAATGACACCCTGATGCTTTCCGGTGGTGGACAGCTCGTCAAGACGTTCTTTTTCTACATAATTGATGATGGTATCGTGTTTTTTCGCCTCACGGATGATCGTGCGGATCGGGCCGTCCTGGCTGCTTGCAAGGACGAACAGCTTGTCCACGGTCTTGCCGGAGCGGAACGCCTCGATGACAGCGTTTCTTCCCTCTACCATGCCGCCTGTAAACTCCTCATCCGCCTGCTGTACTTCCTGTTTTCTGTCTCTGTCACGGTAATCTCGTTTCCCCTTAAAGTCACGTTTTTTTCCGTCTCTTCTCTCAAAGTTTCTCTTGTCGTTTCTGTTGTTTTCTCTCATATCATTCCTGTTCCGCGGTCCCAAAAGCAGTGGGAACTTTTGCTTTTTCAAAAGCCCCACTGCCCTGCCGCTTCTTTTTTATTTTCTGAATCTTATCTGCTCTCACACTTCGCCAAGTCCTGCCCGGATCAGGTCGATCATCCGCTTGTAATCCCCTTTCAGGTACAGATACCCCATCACGGCCTCAAACCCGGTTGCCCGGCGGTAGTCGATCGTGGACGCATTTTTTGCCTTGGTATAGGATTTCGCATTTCTGCCTCTTTTATAAATCTGTTTTTCCTCTTCGGTAAACAGCGGCTCCAGAATCTCAATCATCGCCGACTGTTTCTCCGCCTTTACAAGCCCTGCCGCATGGCGGTGCAGCTTGTTGACCTGCATATTTGCTTTCCGCACCAGAATCGTGCGGATGACGATCTCATACGCAGCATCCCCGATGTAGGCCAGCGTAAGCGGCGAATACATGCGGATGTCATGCTGTTCCAGTCCGAATACCTCCGAAAGATAATCCTTCTCCCCGAAAACCGCCTCTGGAAAAAGCTCCTCGTTTTCTGTCTCTTTGCCCACTTCCGTCACTTCTGTTCTGTCCTTTCTTTTTTCCTCATCTGACGCAGCTCGCCCTCCAGCTCGAGCACACGGTTCGTAAGCTCCGTATTCTCCTGCTGCAGTACTTTGATATCCTCGAAAATCGGGTCCGGCAGATGAATGTGATCCATGCTTTTTCTCGGAATCCGCACATCATTCTGCTTCACAATGTGCCCCGGCACGCCGACGACGGTACAGTTCGGCGGAACCTCCTCGATCACAACCGATCCGGCTCCGATTTTGGAGTTTTCCCCGATCGTAAACGATCCGATGATCTTCGCACCGGCGCTGACCATAACATTGTCCTCCAGCGTCGGATGACGTTTCCCGGTCTCCTTACCATTACCGCCGAGCGTCACGCCCTGATACAGCGTCACGTTGTCTCCGATAATGGCTGTTTCTCCGATAATCACACCAGAACCATGATCAATAAACAATCCCTTTCCGATCGTCGCACCCGGATGGATTTCGATACCGGTTTTTCTCGCTGCCCGCTGTGAAATCCACCTGGCCAGAAAGTAATGGCCTTTCAGATATAGCTTGTGCGCCCGTCTGTACTTCAGCATAACACGAAATGAAGGATACAGCAAGACTTCCATGGGAGAATGTATCGCCGGATCCCGCTCCTGAATCACCTGAAATTCCTCTTTAAAATACGCGAAAAACTCATCTTTCCTCTCCTTGCCTCCTGCCAGGACTTTTTCAGATTTTTATTTCTTACCACCTTTTTTGCCCGAAGGCAATATTCAAAAACGGAGCTGTTTCATCTCCGATAAAGACGAAATAGCTCCGTGGTTCCACTTTACTTTAAGGGCATGCATGCCTCTTCTTTTCTTCTGCATAACGTGCAGGACCCGTGCCGGACTACCCACTTTTTCCGCTTCACCCGGCCAGCTTCCGGACGCACTTCAAAAACCCTCGTTTCAGGCAGCTTCCAGCCCCATTTGTCTGCCATTCTCTGTGAAACAATTCTGATTTTCTACTTTTTCCGTTCCAAGCCTTTTTCTGTTTCCGTTTGTTCTAGTTTATGCAAATTTTTCTCGTTTGTCAAGCAAATTTCCGCCGGATCCACTTGCTGATTTCGACCGCCGGAATGACAAGCAGTCCAAGGCCGATCGCCACATCATATTCTAACGCGCTGATCCGCTCAAAACCGAACGCACTCGACAGTGCCGGGATGTAAATGACGGCGGATGTGAGGACAAATGAGAGTGCCATCGCGCCCCACAGATACTTGTTCTGATGCTTCATATGGAAAATAGAACCTTTCCGTGATCTCATATTGAAGGAATGGAAAATTTCCACCATAGAGAGTGTCAGAAACGCCATCGACATGCCGTCCGGGCTGTTGACGATTTCCCAGCGGCCGGCTTCCAGATAGTGGCCGATGAAGTAGGACGCCAGCGTCAGCACCGTAATCACGATGCCCTGAAACGCAACATCAAAGCCGAGGCCGTCCGCAAAAATACCGTCATCCGCATTTCTCGGCGGGCGTTTCATGATGTCTGTCTCACCGTCCTCCATACCGAGCGCCAGCGCCGGGAAGCAGTCCGTAATCAGGTTGATCCAGAGCAGATGCACCGGATTTAAAATCGTAAAGCCCATCAGCGTCGCGCAGAAAATCGACAGCACCTCGGCAAGGTTCGATGCCAGAAGGAACTGAATTGCCTTGCGGATATTATCGTAGATTCGTCTTCCTTCCTCAACCGCTGCGATGATCGTCGCAAAGTTGTCGTCCGCGAGCACCATATCTGCCACGTTTTTCGTCACATCCGTTCCCGTGATGCCCATTCCGATGCCGATATCCGCACGCTTGATCGACGGCGCATCGTTGACTCCGTCTCCTGTCATCGCGGTGATTCTGCCTTTCCGCTTCCACGCATCGACGATCCGCACTTTATGCTCCGGCTGGACGCGTGCGTAAACAGCATATTCCTCGATTCTCCGGTCAAGCTCCTCATCGCTTAACTGGTCAATCTCGGCTCCCGTTACCGCTTTCCAGCCCGCCTCCAGAATACCCAGCTCTTTTGCAATAGCAACCGCTGTATCTTTGTGGTCACCCGTAATCATCACCGGACGGATGCCTGCCCCGCGGCATTCCCGGATCGCATCGACTACTTCCGGCCGCACCGGATCAATCATACCGCAAAGTCCTAAAAAGCAGAGATCCTGCTCCAGAAAGTCCGGCTCCTGGGAGGACGGCATCTGATTCCACGCTCTTCCTGCTGCCGCCAGCACGCGGAGTGCCTGGTCTGCCATCGCCTTGTTCTGCGACAGGATTTCCTGCCGGAATGCTTCTGTCATCGGCTGTTTTCTGCCGTCACGCCAAACGGAGGTACACCGCTTCAGAATCTCATCCGGTGCGCCTTTTGTGCAGGAAAAATACGTTCCGTCGTTTGCGCGGTGGATCGTTGTCATGCGTTTCCGCATCGAATCAAACGGCGCTTCCCCGACACGCGGATACTGGACGGACAGGCTCTTCTTCGGGCATCCCTCTTTCTGCGCATCGTTGACCAACGCACATTCCGTCGGTTCTCCGACTGCCTCGCCGTTTTCGTCCGGCTCCGCATCGGAGCAGAGTGCCATGACGGATACGAGACGTTTTATATCGCTTCCCTCATGTTTTACCACGGTCATCTTATTCTGGGTCAGCGTTCCTGTCTTATCCGAGCAGATCACCTGCGTACAGCCGAGCGTCTCGACAGCCGTCAGTTTCCGGATCACCGCATTCCGCTTTGACATTTTGGTCACACCGATGGAAAGCACGATTGTGACAACTGCCGCAAGTCCTTCCGGAATTGCCGCTACGGCAAGGCTGACGGCTACCATAAAGGTATTTAAGATGTTCTGCGGCGTCACGCCTCTTTTAAAATACCGACAATGAAAATCACGGCACAGATGGCGAGCACCATCACGCTTAAGATTTTGCTGAGCTGGTTCAGCCGCTTCTGCAGCGGTGTGCTCTCATCCGCCGACTGCGTCAGAACATGGGCGATTTTTCCCATCTCGGTTTTCATACCCGTTCCGGTGATAACAGCGCGGCCGCGGCCATAGACAACGGTGCTTCCCATATAGACCATGTTTTTCCGGTCCCCGAGCGGAACCTCGCTGCTGCGCCGGAGGTCAGAACATCCGCTGTTTTATTGACCGGGACAGATTCTCCGGTCAGCGCTGCTTCCTCGATTTTCATGCTGGCGCTCTCTAAAATACGGCCATCCGCCGGAACAGCATCGCCCGCTTCGAGAATTACAATATCACCGGGTACGAGCTCCTCGCTCTTTTTCACTTCCATTTTCCCGCCGCGCATCACCTTCGACGTGGCTGCAGCGATCTCCTGCAGAGCTTCAATCGCTTTCTCTGCCTTGCTCTCCTGCAGAACACCGAGCACCGCATTAATGATGACAACGGTGAGAATAATGACCACATCAGCGTACGATTCGCCTTCATACGCCGATGTGATGCCGGAAATCAGCGCTGCGGCGAGCAGGATCAGGATCATCGGGTCTTTCAGCTCCTCGAAAAACCGCTGCAGATTACTCTTCTTTTTTCCCGCCGCCAGCCGGTTCGGTCCGTGTTCGGAAAGCCGCCGCGCAGCTTCCGCCTCGGAAAGTCCCTGCTCCGTTGTCTGTAACTCATCAAGAATCTTCGAACTTTTTTCCAGATACTCTTTCATTTCCATCCGTCCTTTCTTCTGAAAACGCTTTTTGCGTTCCTGTGATAAGTTCCCACTGGTACACCGGTCTCTTTCTATATAGAAAAAGACCTATCCGCACCATATTTGTTGATACAGATAAGTCTTGTCATTTCATACAAAGCCAGAAGAAATGCTTTTTCTTCGGTTGTTGGCCTTATAGCGTCACGTATGCCGCCGACTACTCCCTTATTCTTCTTCCAGTCTACCACATCTTCCGGCCTTGTGCAATCGCATTTCTCTTTTATTCTTCTGCGTTCTTTGCGCATCCCGGGCAGCCGCTGCATCCGCCTGCGATCCGGTCGTCCGGCATCAGGTCGAGTGCCTTGGAAATGCAGCAGATCGCCTGTGCGGAAATTCCCTCTTTCTTTCCGGTAAAGCCAAGTCCTTCCTCGGTCGTTGCCTTGATATTGACCTGATCCTCTTCGAGATGAAGCGCCTCCGCCACATTTTTCACCATCGTGTCGATGTATGGCAGGAGCTTCGGCTTCTGTGCAATAACGGTTGCATCGATATTTTCAATCAGATACATCCGCTCCTCGAGCATCTCACCGACTTTTTCAGCAGTTCGATGCTGTCGGCGCCTCATACGCCGGATCGTTGTCCGGAAAATGGCGTCCGATGTCCCGCAGTGCTGCAGCGCGAGAAGCGCATCCATAATGGCATGAACCAGCACATCCGCATCGGAATGTCCCAGAAGGCCATATTCATACGGGATTTCCACACCGCCCAGAATCAGTTTCCGGTTTTCCACCAGTTTATGCACATCGTAACCCATTCCTACTCGCATTGTTCGTTCCTCCGCTTCGTTACTTTCTAGTTAAATCCATACAGTTTCTGCGCTACCTTGTAGGCATAGACTGCAATTTTCTGTCCCGGTTTTGATTTGCTGCTCATAACAGTTCCGAAAATGCCGTGGCGGATGCGGAAGTAATCGGCTGCATCCTCCTGTTTCAGGTATCTCCACAGATCGTTCTTTTTCTCGAGATTTTCTTCCGTTCCGGAGCGCATCATCATCACGGAAGAAACCGTCATAATAATGGTCAGATAGCTGATCATATATTTCCGCAGGTACTTCGACAGCCCTTTCTGTTCACCAAGGTAATCGATCATCAGCTTGTTGACACGGATCTGCTGGTCAATTCTGCCGATCATGACTTTCTCGTTAACCGACTGGTCGGCTCTTCCGATAAAGTAGCGGTAGAAATTGACATCGAGATAATACATCGTTTTGACGTACGGAAGCGGAATAAACGCAACCAGATTATCCACATAGAAAGTGTGCTCCGGCAGCTTCATGCCGCACTCTCTTAAAAGAGAAGTCCGGTAAATCAGCGAATGCATCAGCAGATAATGTGTTTTGCCGAGAGCTTTCGCCTCATCCCATCCGAAAAAGCGGCCTTCCGGCAGCGATTTCGCATAGCGCATCACACGTTTTCTCTTGGCGCCCTCTTTTTCATACACATAGTTACTGATCAGAAGGTCGAGTGTTTTCGGTCCGCGTACGACTTCTGCCAGAACATTTAAAATCTTCTGGTATGCCTCTGGGTTTACCCAGTCATCACTGTCCACAACCTTAAAGTACAGACCCGTCGCATTTTCCACACCCGTGTTGACTGCTCCGCCGTGGCCCTTGTTTTCCTGATGAATCGCTTTTACAATCGTCGGATATTTTTCCTGATAGCGGTCTGCAATCTCTGGGGTTCCGTCCTTGGAACCATCGTCCACGATCAGAATTTCTACTTCTTCTCCGCCGACCAGCAGCGAATCGATACATTTCTCCATATATGCTTCTGAATTATAGCATGGTACTGCAATTGATAAAATCTTCATCTTTTTTCTCCCTGCTCTTTTTTGCTCTTCTGCCGTTTCAGGCATGTTCCAGATCTGTGTATTTTGCGTATTCCGCAACGCAGACGGAATGGCATATCTTTCAGCCGCGGTTTTCGCATCCGCAAAAATCAATCCGGCTTTTTCTTCCCCTTCCTGCTCCACATCGTTTCCTGCAATTTTAATGGCGTATCCTGTGATATGCCACTCGACATGGGAAAAATGTGCTTGTACGGCGGCAATGCCTGAATATGAAGCGGCGTCACGCCGAATTTTTCTGCCTCTTCAAGTGCTTCCTGTTCGGAGAGCACGCCATCGAAGTTCGGGAACTCGTAAAGTCCCGCCAGAAGTCCTTTTTTCGGCCGTTTCCGCACTGCTGTGTGCGCACCGTCCAGAAATAACAGAACGGTTCTGTCTTCGATTCTGCGCGGCTTTGCGCTCTTTTTAAACGGATATTCCGTCCAGGTCTGATGCTGTCCCGCCAGACACTGGTCAAAAAGCGGACAGACTTCACATTTTGGTGCGCCGTTCGGCAGACAGACCATTGCGCCGAGATCCATCATCGCCTGGTTGAAGGCTCCCGGATCTTCTGCCGGCATGATTTCGGTCAATTCCGCTTCCACGCGGTTTTTCACGGACTGCTTTAAAATGTCCTCACCGTCCTCCCGGAGGCGTGCCATCACACGAAGCACATTTCCGTCCACCGCCGGCACCGGAATGCAAAACGCGATCGATGCAACGGCTCCCGCTGTGTAATTTCCAATTCCCGGAAGTCCTTTTAAGGCTTCGTAATCTGCCGGAAATACACCGTCATACACTTCCATAATTTTCTGTGCGGCCTTCTGCATATTCCGCACACGGTTATAGTAACCAAGGCCTTCCCAGAGCTTCAAAAGCTTTTCCTCGGGACAGACCGCAAGTGCTGCGACATTGGGCAGTTCACGCATAAACCGCTCATAAAACGGCTTGACCGCCTCCACCCTCGTCTGCTGGAGCATAATCTCGGAAACCCAGATTTCATACGGGTTCTTTTTTTCTCTCCACGGCAGCACTCTTTTATTTTCGCCATACCATTTCAATAATGGCTTTGTGATTGTGTCCTGCATAGTAATCTCCTGTTAATATATCATTCTTATTTTGCCACATTTTCCTCCAAAATGCAAAATAAACATTGCGCTCTCACGTGTTTTTGATTAAAATTAATA
>ENA-OQIM01000663-OQIM01000663.1-human-gut-metagenome-genome-assembly--contig:-NODE-663-length-12870-cov-2.889665_pt1 | contig 12870 bp, 18 predicted proteins | sample MGYA00242579_ERZ504744 | MGnify/ENA primary metagenome ERZ504744 (study PRJEB26092, sample SAMD00036441) | human gut metagenome | host: Homo sapiens | study: EMG produced TPA metagenomics assembly of...
TAAGAAAATCGAGTCTTTGCGAGACTGGTCATCCTCTGCTTTTTCAGAGCGATTTCCAATTTGTCATTTAAGTTTTTGTGTATCACTTGCAGCAAGCTTTGCGACAGCTTCTGCTTTTCTTGCCTTCCGTAAAAGTACAAGGATAATTCCAATGATAGTGAGTACAAAAAATCCTGCCGTGACAAAAAAAGCAAACATATTGTCTTTTACAAAATCATAAAAAGTCACCTTATCTGCCGTACTATCATAAATAGCAAGTGCACTTGTAAGCATATCAGATGGCATGTCCTTCAAAGTTTTATTCAGTATCGACAAAAGAGTTCCCTCTCCATTTCTTACTGCAAAGCATGCCTCCATTGTTTTTGTAAGTGGAACACTCTTGAAATCTCGATTGTTATCATATTTCAGAGCCTGACTGGTTCCCATGAGAAAACAATCTGCTTTTTCATTCATGATCATATCTGCCGCATCAGCAAGCGAATCGTAATCTACCAGTTTCCACTGGGGATAACTAAATACAATATGCTGTTTTAAGGCTTCTTGTTCTTTTGGCACAGCTACTGTATACGACTTATCCTCATTGAAATATTTCTCATCAGTTACCGCCATCAGACTGTAGGTCCAAGCTGTGTTAGTAAGTGTATAGCCTTTTTTTTCTGCAAGATCAGGATTTCTGCCAGCATAAAAAATCATGTCAATTTCATGATCCTGCAGTGCCTGAAGCATTTCGTTGTAATCATCATATCCCCGGATATTAAATTCCAGCGTTTGATTCCCCAGACAATCTTTGGCATAGGAAATATATTCTGCCAGCATACCAGTAAGTTTTCCTGTCTCTTGATTCATGGAAAATATTGCCTGATCATTGTTCAAAAATCCTATCTTTATACCCCCATGTTCTTCCACCCAGGACTTTTCTTTGCCTGTAAGACTCTGTTTATAATCAAGTGTAAAATACTTCTTATACAGATCTGACTTAAAGAAAGGACTATCTTGTTCCAGCTGACGCATAGCATAATCCATCTTCGTCTTGATATCACTGCGCTCTTTATTTATTGCAAAATATATGCCTGATTTACCAATAGTTGTAACGGATGATATTCCCTGTTCAGACCAGATAGATTCCTCCAGAGATACAAAACAATCGATCTCATGATTTGCTAATTTCTTTTCGACATCATCATCATTATTCACATTTACATGTTTTGTATGTATGCCATTCTTCTTTTCCCATTCTGTCAGCATGATTTCAGGTTCTGTGCCCATGAGCACACCTACGCGTTTTCCATCCATAGCCTTGAAATCAGACGTCCCAATATCCGTATGTGATAAATCAGCATAAAGAATATATTTTTCCTCACTCATGGGTTCATCCGAAAAAGCATCTTTTGTGCACGTTCATCAGTGTAAGAGATATCGCCCATGATATCTATCTCACCATTTTCAAGCTTATCAAGCAGTTAGACCAGTCACATTTCACATACTCAAATTTCCATCCGGTATAGCCTGACAAAGCCTGCATGAGTTCATAGCCATATCCTCGTCTGACACCGTTTTTATCAACATAATTAAAAGTATCCTCAAATGAGCCGACACGAATGTCTGTGGCTGTTTTTCATCATTATTCGTTTCAGCTGCCTGACAGTGTACTAATAACATCATCCATATTCCCAGGATCACAAATATATATGCAAATAGTACGGCTGTTTTTTTTCTACTTTTATTCATTCTTCTTTCCTGATTCTTTTGTATTTTCCTGTTTTACAGTATCAAAATATTCAACGATTCCGATGTGTCCATTCTTCTTTAAAGGAGACTACAATGTATGCAGTTTCAGTTTATACATCTGACTGTCATTTCCCACCGTCGCTTTTACCTGCATAGAAATAACAGCATAAAAAAAACTGTCCTGCAGACAGTACACATCATTTCATGCAACTGGCTGCCATTTTACAGGCCCTGTAGCTTTGCGTCCCAGACTTTCATCTGGTTTGCCAATTTCCTTATTACAGCTTTTAAACGTATGCAAAAAACTGGTTTTATCATACTTTAATGCTCTACTATAGATAATAAAAACATTACCACTTTAGCACGTGAAAATAAAGAAAAGAACAGCCGATATATACATTCAAACTGTTCTCCTACTTCCGAAGTCCACGTAGCATTGACATTACTGTTTCCTGCTATACCTCATTTTTGCTTATATCATTTTTATAATATCATAGGTTATTATGTTTGTCACATAAAACTTTGAAGAATAAATTAACTCCTCTCTCCAGCTTATCTTTTCTTGCCTCGTTTCTATTTCTTTTTGTTGTTTGATTTATGAACTGGCAATTCATCGTACATTGCATTGAAAAGTCCAGTCAGATATTCTTTACTATCAATATCTTCTACTAACAGCATCTCTTTTGCCCCGTCATACGGTAATTCATAAGTCGCAGTTCCATATAAGAAACTGCAGATTTTTTCGGTTTCACAAGTAACCTATCATCATATATGCCTCCGGCATTTCATACTGCTTTGCTCTCTCAATATCCAATTCCTTCATTTTTTCAATAATACTGTCTAATATCTCCTGCTTGCTTTTATAATGCTTATACAATGCAGCCTTGGTCACTCCAAGTTTTGAAGCAATATCATTCATGGATGTTCCCATATATCCACTCTGTGCAAATAACTTCAGGGCTTCTTCCAATATTTTTTCCTTTGTGTTCTTTTCTTTACTTTCCATATCTATCTCCTAATTTGAATCTGTTATAAAGTTATCGTCCCCCTTCCCCCTTTGACAGCAAGGTAACAATATAATAAATAATTCCAAATACAGCTATACTTCCCATCATAATGCCAATCATCTGATTTACACTTACCACATTTCCATGAAATACCGGATTGCAATCAAGAGTTCTTTTTATTACATCAACCATTTCACCTGAATAATGTTTTCTCTCCATCTCCCTGAATACTCCGTGAAGCATATGATTCTTAATCAATGAAGTGGCATATGTACTCGGAAGATAAGACAGTGCCTTCTGAAGACCTGAACCAAAATTTGAAATCGGCATATAAGCACCACATATAAAACCATATCCTGCGCTGACAATTGTACCTACAGCCGAAAGCTGTCCCTGTGTTGTTAATGGAAAGCTAACGATACTTGAAAGCGTACTTCCAAACAGAACGAGCAATATCATATCAAATAGAACCCATAATACATCTGCTGCATTCATATACCATCCCATTTTAAGTAAATATCCCAGGCATAATACAAACGCAAGTCCATTGACCATCAAAGAATTAGCAACTGTTGACAGAAAATATCCCAAATAAATTTTTCCACTGCTGACAGGTGAAACATCAAAGTCCTTCCTTGTTCCATTTGCCTTGTCCTGCACCATAGTCAGATTCACACAAAATGTTACAGTAATACAACTTACTGCCATAAGTGATGCTGTCAGCTGTGCTGCTACTGTTCCATTAATGAGCTTATCCGAAATTGTGATCACATCCGGAATCGCTGCTGTAAAAGAATCTCTGAAAACCTTTGCAAGAAACGTAGCATACAGAACAATCAGAATGACGGGTGTGATCATTGATGTAAACAACATCCCTTTATCTTTAAAAAACAGTTTCCTATTCCTGTTCATTAACGCCAATACTGTTCTCATTAATGCTCACCTCCAAGCTTCTTCCCTGTGACTGCAAGAAATACATCATCCATACCGCCTTTTACTACTTCATAATCCATGAATAGGTCCTGATGCTCTACAATAAGCTTCGTAGCTTCCTTCGTATTTCTTACTTTTATCTGATATCCGTCACGTATTTTTTTATATTCTCTGTTCAATGACTTTATTTCATCTTCAGAAACACCATAAACAGACACTATATCCTGCACATAATCATTTTTAAGTTCAAACGGTGTACCTTCCGCTGCAATACTTCCTTTGTCAAGAATCACAACATACCCGGCATTAGCAGCCTCTTCCATATAATGGGTGGTTAGAAATACTGTCATATCTTCAGTTTTCTGAAGCTTCTCGATAACATTCCAGATTAATTGCCTTGTCTGCGGATCAAGTCCTGTGGTAGGTTCGTCAAGAATCAAAATTTCCGGTCTGTGCAATAATGCACGGGCAATATCAATTCTTCTTCTCTGACCTCCCGACAGCTTACCTACAGGTCTGTTTAAAAACTCGTCAAAATCCAGAATCTCGACCAGCTCCTGTAATCTCTTATCAAAGGCATTTCCTGTAATGCCGTACAAAGCAGCTCTGCTCATTAGGTTCTCTTTCACCGTAAGTGGTTTATCAAGTACGCTATCCTGAAATACAACACCAAGCATCCTTTTTGTCTGTGCGCCGGCTTTGTCAGTTTCTATTCCGTTTACCTGAACCGTTCCACTTGTCTTTTTTCAGCAGTCCACAAAGAATAGAAATGGTTGTACTTTTCCCTGCACCGTTTACTCCAAGAAAAGCAAACAATTCTCCTTTTTTCACACGAAAGCTCAAATCATTTACCGCTTTTACTTCGCCAAAGCTTTTATTCAGATAGCTGATTTTAATTATATCTGATTCCATATATTCTCCTTTTGTTTTCATTTTTCTTTAAATGCCACAGTATATATTAGATTTACCTTTACTATTCTTACATTCATTTTCATCTACAAAATATCCTTCTGGTGTCGCATACTCTCCTGTAATTCCATTTAAATATCCGGGAATCAGCTCTTTACACAGAAAGAAAGATGCATCCTAGACGATGCACATCCCAAAAACTTTCTCTTACCAGATTTTCTACTTTCTGATGTTCTTCCTTTTTCTCTAAACGAATCTCAATATTACTTTTTTCCATTTCTTTTATGTCCTTTCTTAAAAATAAAAACCGATAATCCTAATTTTTCAGTATCAGAATTAACGGCTCTGCGTCTTAAGCGTCTGGCTCTTATATTACTGTTTCATTTCTTCTACTATTTTATCTAGCATCTGTTCAACTGACATTTTGCTTTCGCCTTATCTGCTGCACCATCATACACGTTATAATAGAAAAACATATTTGCATAAAATTTAACTGCATTCTCCTCTGGATCTTTTATTTTCATATTTTTGAACAGATCCTTCACGTATCCTGCCGGTCCAGATACCAGATATTGCTGATATAATTTCTGCATTCCTTCACTACGAAACTGTTCTATTGTCAGCATCTTCCGAAACGATGATGCAAAATCATCCTCTGTCCAGTATTCAAACATAGACTTACTGTATTCCACAAAATCATCAAATGATACGTTCTGGTATTCTTCCGGTGTCTTTTCAATACTCTCTTCCGGCACTTCATTCTCTCTGGCCTGTTCGCTGTCCTGCTGTTCCATTTGCTTTACAATACTGTCAAAAATATCTCTTTTGCTTTTATAATGACGGTACAACGTGCCTTTTGTCATATCAAGCTCTCCTGCTATCTGGCTGACTGAGACAGCCTCATAACCATCTCTGGCGAACAGATGCAGCGCTACAATTAATATCTCTTTTTATAAATCAGAAGTTCTGGATTTTCACCATCTTTTTCATATGTACATATGATGATAAAATCCATATCTGCCAGAATACCAAAACACCGGTCTCCTCCGTCATCTTTATCATATAGATAAATCTGCAATCTGAAAATCAACCTGCTGTTGCCATAATCTATCTATTTCCTTCCAATCCAGACATCTCACAAAGCTTTCATCTGGAAATTCCACCTGCTTGTTCCACGGACGATCATACACAGCTACTTTACAATCTTTAAAATGCTGCACATGTTCAAATGCAGCTGGTGAATCTTCGATTACAAAATCAAAATGCATGCAATAAAGTTCTTCTAATGTCAGATTATATGTATGATCCTGTTTGAACATTTCTCGTCCATATTTATCAACAAAATAAATAGGAATCCTATTTAAGTGATGTTCATCCAACCATCTTCTAGATGTTCATAAGAATCAAATGGTCTTCCTGTGACAACAAAAACCTCATGTCCTTCATCAACCCACTTGTTGATCACTTCTGAAGCTCCCGGTGTTTCTTCATAATCTAGTAAATTTTCTGGAATATGCCCTGCCTTCATCAATTCATCATACTGTTCTCCACTTAGATCAAATGATTCTGAAGATTAAAGAACTGTACTTCCCTATATGGCACATCAATATTAAATAATTCTTTTGCAATTTTGGTGAAATACTTCGCTGTTTCACAGATAACGTCATCGAAGTCTATATATATTTTCATCGCTACATCCTTTCCAGTCTACATATATATTTTAGACATCCCTTAAACATGATCAAACTATATTATCGGCAATAATTCTGTTATTCCTTATTGAGTTTCGTCATTTTTGCCGTACCTTTGCCTCTCGTGATCCAGCAAAATGTACATACAAAGATAATTCCTTTTACAATTGATGTCACAGAAAATGCCCACCATATACCTTCCAGTCCAAGCAATGCTCCACCCAAAATGATCGCAAGCGGAATTCTTGCACTGGTAAATAAAATGCTGATCACACTGCATAAATGTGTTTTTCCTAATCCTGATAATGCACCTACTGTCATCAGTTCTACAGCCATAAACGCTTCACTCACCCCAATGATCGTCAAATATCCGATCGCGATCATAATTGCCTTTGGTTCATGGAAGAAAATCTCTGCGATTGCCTTTGGTTGAAAAACAAACATGATCGTAATAAAGATTCCCCATATTCCAACGCTGCACAAAGAGGCTTTGTATCCTTTTCTGACACGATCCATCTTTCCTGCTCCATAATTTTGCCCGATAAATGCATTTAGAGCTGTCCCAAATCCATCGGCTGTATTCCATGAAACAGATTCAATCTGCCCTCCGACTCTCTGGACTGCAACTGCTTCTGCTCCAAACCCTGAAACCATACGAGTTAATACCATGGAAATTCCACAGTAAACCATTCCCTGAATCGCTGTCGGAATACCAATCTTGCAGATTCCACTTAGATATTTAAATGGAATTTTTGTAAATAACTTGATTCCTTTTAATACATTTTGTTTTTTCTGTCGGATAATTCCAAGGATCAAAATAGTCATAACGATTGCCTGTGCACTTACTGTTGCAATCGCAGCTCCATTTACCCCAAACTTGTTTACTGGTCCAAGCCCCAGGATCAGTAATGGATCCAAGATCATATTCGTTACAAGACCTATGAAATTGGCCATAAATGGCGTCTTTGAATCTCCTTGTGCTGTATAGATTCCAGTTAAAGTGAGTGTCAAAAATGAAAACACGATCAATCCACAGGCTATTTTTGTGTAAGATAATGCTGCCTGCAATGCCTCTGGATCTTGTAGCTGAAAGAATCCTACCAGAGGATGCAAAAACAGCAACATCACTGCTGCAAATAAAAGTCCCATAAGCGTTGCCAGCTGAACTGCTGTCTGTGCATACTTATGGGCTTCTTCTCTGTCTCCACGTCCAATGCATTGTGCTACCTGTACCTGTCCTCCCATTCTCGACATCGAAGCTAATCCTTGTGAAAACCACGTAAACATGCCTCCGACACCAACTCCGGCAACTGCTTTTGATCCAAGAAGTCCAATCCATGCCATGTCTGTAATATTGTATAATGTTCCTAAAAATGACGATGCCATGATCGGCACCGCAAGTTTCGTTAGTGTTTTTAAAATTGGTCCTTTTGTTAAATTTCCTTCCAATTACTTTGATCTCCTGTGAATTTATTTTTGCGACTATATCATTACATATTCTTTTTCCTCAGTAAATTTAATTTTCTTTAATTATACTCTTGTGAATACATTGTACTAATGTTTTTTCAACCTTATCAATCTGAAATGGTTTCGCCAAGTGTGCATTCATCCCTGCTGCAAAACATTTCTTTGCATCTTCTTCAAATGCATTTGCTGTCATAGCGATGATCGGTATCTGTGCTGCATCGTCTCGTTTGATGGATCGAATCTCCTTGGTCGCTGTCAATCCATCCATAACCGGCATCATAATATCCATTAATATCGCATCAAATGTTCCTTGTGGAGCATTCTTAAATTGATCCACTGCCCGCTGCCCATCTTCCACCAACAGTGACATTGGCTCCATCATCCGTCAGAAGTGTCTGTATGATTTCTGCATTCAATTGATTATCCTCGGCAACTAATAAGTTTAAACCACGAATATCTGCTTGCTCCACTATCTTCTCAGCCACTGGCTGTTCTTTCTTCTGTGCGATTTCAAATGGAATCGTGATCACAAAGGTAGATCCCATTCCTTTCTCGCTTGTCACTTTGATCTCTCCATGCATCTGTTCTACCAGTCCCTTGACGATCGACATTCCAAGCCCAGTCCCCTGATATACACTTCGGGCATCCGTCTTTTCCTGTGAAAATGGCTCAAAAATATGATCGATATAGTCTTTACTGATACCAATTCCCGTGTCTTTGATCGTCCAACGATACGTACAGATCTTATCATGAACATCCATTTGTTCCATCTTTGTAGAAATAGTTCCACCCGGATGATTATATTTAATACAGTTTCCATAAATATTCAATAAGATCTGACGAAGATGCAATGGGCTTGCATATACATATGGATATCTGTCATCTATGTTATCTTCTTCATAGTTCCATCGGATTCCTGCCTCTACAACCCGCTCTCTGATCATCGTCTCAACTTCCCGCATCAGTTTCTTCACAGTAATCTCTTGGTGTGCCAGTGTGATCTGACCTTCCTCGATCTTACTCATCTGCAATACATCGTTGATCAGAGAAAGCAGATGTTTGGCAGCAGTTTCCATTTTCTTATGATTCTCTAATACCAGTTTCTGATCATCGAAATGTTTTTCATTGATATTTAGAAGTCCAATGATTCCATTTAATGGTGTTCTGATATCATGGCTCATACGGCTTAAGAAATCGGTCTTCGCCTGACTTGCTGTACGCATTTCGTCAAATGCTGCCTGTAAACGTGCGTGTTCTAATTCTTCTTGTTTATGTCTTTGCGATGTATCCTGTAAGAGCGTGATCGCATAAACTGTCGGAATCTCGCTCATTGTCTCTTCATCGTATACCACAATCTGTGTCATAAGAATTGTTTTTTGTACCCAGCGAATACTTCCATCATCTTCATGGAAACAATATTCCACAGAAATATTTGTGTCACCATTGTTGTATCTCTCCAGCAGTTTTTTCGTATCATTTGTCATATTATACTCTGCTTTTGTCTCCTTCGTGACTTTTTTCTCATATTCTGCGCAGTAATCCTGATAATTACATGGTAATGGATAATCAAGAAACAGCTCTTTGTTCTTTTGCTCTTTTCCCTTTAGAATAATATTTCTCTCCAGAATATCTGTCTTTAGATTGACCGTATAGATCACATCGGATAATTCCAAAAGTGCATCGACATAACTGTCATTTTCAATGATTGATTGTTTTAGCTGTTCATAATAAATCTGTAACTGTTCTCTGGCCCCTGTCTGATTGTCAGCTCCTTTTCGGATGGTTTCAAATGCCAGAAGAAATGATGTAATTTCTTATCTTCATCCCAGTCAACTGGATCAATGTCATACGCTTATAGAATCCTTCTTCCTGCATATCATATTGATATTCCTGTACATCCTGTTTCTCCTTCATCTTCTCTTGAAGTCTTGTGATCTGAAGCCTTTCCCAAATGTTCTTCTTCTCATCTTTCCCAATCTTTTCCTGTACGATCTGCTCTACTGCACTGGAATACGCACCATCTAAAGCTAAGAAAAAGTTTTCACTGGAACGGATCACACGATATGTATCCAGCTTAGCATCACAATATAAACAGTCTAAAAAGTTCTTTCCATGTTGATTCAGCAGTTTTAATAATTGATAATTCAACCGCTTCTCTTCAAGTGCTTCTTCCCGTTTCACATGATTTTTATTGATGTACATATTTTTATCTGCATCATTGAATAATTCTCTCATTGTTTTGCCAGGATAATCACTTGCCATAGCAAAACCCGCTGCATAACTTAACGGAATCTCTCGATGTTCTTTGGATTCTGCTGCTATATCTTTGCGAAGATCTTCAAATAGCTTTCTCACCGCTTGTTTATCAAGCCCCTGCAGCACTGCGATAAATTCGTCTCCCCCAATCTTCCGATCAAAATATTCCGATGGTATGGAAGATCGCAGACAAACAGCAAACCGATAAATATACGTATCTCCTGCATCATGTCCCATACTATCGTTGATCCGGCGGAGATTATTAAGGTCAAAACTGCATACGGTAATATCCTCTGGTGGATTCAGTTCACCTAATATCTCTTCACATTTATTCTTATTCGGAAGTCCTGTTGCATTATCTAAATAAGCTTTATGCCGCAATATACGGTTCATCGCCGCAAAACGGACCGCTTTGATAAACTCATATCCGATCAGCAGCATCAATACAACGATATCTGCTGTGATGAATTTCTCAAGAGTTGCTAATGACGTTGCTTTTCTCTGTGCATATACTTCCGCAAGACCTGTTGCCTCATCACAGATCTTAAAGAATCTCTCGCTCTTTGAAATGATATCTGTATGCTCATAGCCGACCGTCCGCACACGATAAATTTCTTTGTGTAAGGAAATAAAATATTCATCCAGTTCCTTCATCTTATCCTGAAAATCATCATCCTTTAACCGTACGAGTTTAATTTGTCATTGCCATGACGCAAGCCTTCGATAAAGGACTGCACTTCCTTGATCAGCTCATCTTCTCGCTGTCCGGAATTCTCTAGCTTAATGATCCTTTGTGTTTCTCCCCTTATTAACCCCGCATAATTTACAACGCGGGCTGTTCCCTGAATATTCGAGACCAACTGCATCAGGATAACGATAAAAACCACTAAAAGTACCGTCAGAATACCGATGCCGATATGGATCATATTTGGTTTTTTTCTTTTTGTCGTATCAGACATAAACTTTTATTCCCCTATCACTACTTTAGAAAATTTCTTATAACATGCAATCCCGTACTTGATGAAATTTTCTTTGGCAACTGCTGTATCCCTTATACTGATCGTGTTCCAGAGATAATCTCCAAAAATCTGTTCTATCTTTTTGGAATCCTTTTTGATAAATGCACTGCAAAATTCCTCCAGTGTCTTTCCATCTTTTCTTGAGACATCCGAAAACCACTCTCTGATCTTCTTTACAAAAAGATTCCTGATCTCTCGGTTTGGGATTACCAGATGGTATTTTCCACTTTCTGTACGGCCTTTGTGTGTCAGATATCCTGTGGATCCATTGACTGATCATACTTAAGCTGATCTATATAATTTATGACATCCCATGGGCAATATATATCAGCATTACCAAAATGATATCCATCATACCATTCCTTTATTTCTTTCAAATGTGATGTCAATCCATAATCATCCAGTATTTTCTTTACCTCATGATCTGTAAAACCAAAATCCCTCGGATCATAGAAATCATTTGTTGATAATAACGCTTCACAAAGGGATTTGTTTTTAGCAATATACAACCCTTCAAACAATAAGGCATCCGCACCTATCTCAAAAAAGGAACGCAACATACTCATATTTAATGTCTTTCCAAAACGACGAGGACGCGTAAACAGTGTTACCTCTCCACCCATTTCTACAAGTTGTTCTATCAGCTTTGTCTTGTCTATATAATAAAATCTGTTTCTTCTGATTTTTTCGAAACTATCAACACCTACTGGTAATTTCAAAGTGTCTGCCATATACACCTCCACTATGCTCGCCCATGGAAATCTTTCTTTTATGCTATAATTTACTAAACATTATAACATGATGTGTAGTGCGATACAATCAAGCAAAAATCTTCCGTTTATACACGATTGGATCATCATATCCGAATGTTCTTCTTCCATTTACTTCTATGATCTCTGATACCTCCAGACTATCCTCTGAAAATCTTTCCCATAACTTAAATATCATAACTGGTGAAAACTGACTTGTACTGCCGCCTTCCCAGACACCATCCTTCTCGCGATAAAGTGCTGGTGTGAATTTTTTTTGATTCGTTCAGTTCACTGTAATCTACTGCTTTCATAGAATCATAAGAAAATGTATTCTTATCTTCTCCATTCGGAATATCGTAGGAAGAAAGCACAATTCCTTCATTATTTTCTGAAATAAGGAAAAGATGTGGTGATGCGTGGCTTTTTCCATCTGTTTCGTAATAACTTTCTTCTACAACAAATGTACCATTGAAGTTTTCTGGGAGATTTTTGATTTTATCGTTACATGCTGTATTGATGTGTTTTGCATATGGATATGTTTTTCCTTCTGCCTGCATTTTGTCAAATTGTTCTTTGTTGTCAAAATGACCGGTCATTAACTTTATAAAATCTGTAAGTTTGCTCATGGTCTTCCTCCGTAAATTTAAATTTCTTTAATTATACTCTTGTGAAATTTTTTTGTAAAATATTTTCCTATGTATTTATTGAATATCCGCTAATTTCTTTGTAACCCTAACCTGAATTTCCGTATAGTATGATAATTCATCACTATTTAGATTATCATTTTTGATTTTCTGAAATTTCTCCACAGCATCACTATATTTTTCCATGTAATCCGCATAATCTTTTATCGTGAATTACCCCTCCCATGCGGTACAGTAGTTCCTATGGAAGTGGCTTCTAACAGTCGTGACAGTTACCCATTTCTGACCAAAAGATTGGCTGTCCGTACCAATCAAGCATATTCACTTATGCCGCTATCCTTTGACGGGAATACCTTTCGGATTCAGTTTGTGGAATCCATACACATCAGGAGCAGAAAGAAACGTATAATCTCTGGTATCTTTCCAGATATCAGGGATCGCTTTCCGCATGATATTTGCTGCTG
>ENA-OQIM01000664-OQIM01000664.1-human-gut-metagenome-genome-assembly--contig:-NODE-664-length-12866-cov-1.879739_pt1 | contig 12866 bp, 20 predicted proteins | sample MGYA00242579_ERZ504744 | MGnify/ENA primary metagenome ERZ504744 (study PRJEB26092, sample SAMD00036441) | human gut metagenome | host: Homo sapiens | study: EMG produced TPA metagenomics assembly of...
AACAAACAAAAACAACACAATAAAACCCGTAAAAACAACATAAAACAACGTAAATATATTGACTTTTTATGACCGATAGTGTAAAATCACAGGTAGAAACGTCAAAAACTATATCAATGCCTTAAGGAGGAAAATGAGCATGGTAAACGAATTTGAAATCAAAAACAGATCTGCGACATCGGAAGAAGAATCTACAGCCGCAACATGGTAGCTGCAAACGATGGTAACATCTCTGTAAAACTGAACGACAACGAATTTCTTTGCACACCTACAGGTGTATCCAAAGGTTTTATGACACCGGAGTATATCTGTAAAGTAGACAGAGAAGGAAATGTGATCCAGGCTAACCCGGGATTCAAACCATCCTCTGAAATCAAAATGCATATGAGAGTTTATGAGAAGAGACCGGACGTAGGTTCTGTTGTGCATGCTCATCCGATTTATGCAACATCTTTTGCAATTGCAGGTATTCCGCTGACACAGCCGATCATGCCTGAAGCAGTTATCTCACTTGGATGCGTTCCGATCGCTGAATACGGTACACCATCTACAATGGAGATTCCGGATAATCTTGAGAAATACCTTCCATATTTCGATGCAGTTCTTCTTGAGAACCATGGAGCACTGACATGGAGCACAGACTTAAACGCAGCTTACATGAAGATGGAATCTGTTGAGTTCTACGCACAGCTTCTGTATCAGTCAAAAGTTCTTGGCGGACCTAAGGAATTTGATGAGAAGAACATTAAGAAACTGTATGAAATCCGCCGTAAATTCGGTATGGCAGGCAAGCATCCTGCAAACCTCTGCCTGAATAAAGATGGCCATAACTGCCATAACTGCGGCGGCGCATGTCATGACGGCGAATTCAAGAAATTCCCTGGATATCAGTATGATTCGTAGGCGGCGGAGATTCCCAGCCGGAAGCAGGAACAGCAGACAAATCTGAAGCTGAATTAGTTGCTGAGATCACAAAACAGGTAATGGCTCAGTTAGGAATGAAATAAGAGTATAGATGACCGATAATCAAGGAGGACAGTCTCATGCCAATTAATGAGAATATGGTACAGGAAATTGTACAGGAAGTAATGGCAAAAATGCAGATTGCAGACGCTCCGACTGGTAAACATGGTATTTTCAAAGAAATGAATGATGCGATCGAAGCGGCGAAGAAATCACAGCTTATCGTAAAGAAGATGTCCATGGATCAGAGAGAAAAAATAATTACCTGCATCCGTAAGAAAATAAAAGAAAACGCAGAAGTAATGGCTCGTATGGGCGTGGAGGAAACAGGTATGGGAAATGTTGGGGACAAGATCCTCAAACATCATCTTGTAGCTGACAAGACTCCCGGAACAGAAGTTATTACAACAACTGCATGGTCCGGAGACAGAGGATTAACTCTTATCGAGATGGGACCTTTTGGTGTGATCGGTGCGATCACTCCATGTACCAACCCAAGTGAAACAATTTTATGTAATACAATGGGAATGCTTGCAGGAGGAAATACAGTTGTATTCAATCCTCATCCTGCAGCGATCAAAACTTCCATTTATGCAATCAATCTTTTAAATGAAGCATCATTAGAGTGTGGTGGTCCTGACAACATTGCAGTTACTGTAGAGAAACCTACACTTGAGACAAGCAATGTGATGATGAAACATAAAGACATCCCGCTTATCGCTGCAACCGGCGGACCTGGAGTTGTAACTGCAGTTCTTTCTTCCGGTAAACGTGGTATCGGAGCAGGCGCCGGAAATCCTCCGGCACTGGTTGATGAAACCGCTGATGTCCGCAAAGCAGCCACAGATATTGTAAACGGATGTACATTTGATAACAATCTTCCATGTATTGCCGAGAAAGAGATCGTAGCAGTTTCCTCTATCGTAGATGAGCTGATGCACTATCTTGTAACTGAGAATGACTGCTATCTTAGCTTCTAAGGAAGAGCAGGACAAACTTACAGAAGTTGTTCTGGCAGGCGGAAAGCTGAACCGTAAATGCGTAGGCCGGGATGCAAGAACACTCCTTTCCATGATCGGAGTAAATGTACCTGCAAATATCCGCTGTATCGTATTTGAGGGGCCAAAGGAACACCCTCTGATCACTACTGAGCTGATGATGCCGATCCTCGGTGTTGTAAGAGCAAGAGATTTTGATGATGCAGTAGAGCAGGCAGTCTGGTTAGAACATGGCAATCGTCATTCCGCACATATTCATTCAAAGAATATTGATAATATCACAAAATATGCGAAAGCAATTGATACAGCAATTCTTGTTAAGAATGCACCGTCTTATGCAGCTTTGGGATTTGGCGGTGAAGGCTACTGTACATTTACCATTGCAAGCCGTACAGGTGAAGGCCTTACATGCGCAAGCACATTCACCAAGAGAAGACGCTGCGTAATGGCAGACAGTCTCTGTATTCGATAAGATTGATATAAGGAGAGAAAGAACATGGACATGAATAATGTAAATATAGAAGAAATCGTGAAACAGGTTCTCTCCGGCATGACAGGAAATGCACCGGCAGCAGCTTCTGCACCGGCAGCATCAACTGGAATCCCGAAGACAGCCAGAGTAGCTGTATTAACTGAGAAAGAGCATTTTGACATCAAAGAATATCCAATCCCGCCAATCGGAGATGATGATATCCTGGTTAAAGTTGAAGGATGCGGCGTATGCGGTACAGATGCACACGAATTTAAGAGAGATCCGTTTAACCTGATCCCGGTAGCACTTGGACATGAAGGTACAGGTGAGATCGTGGCAATGGGTAAGAATGTTAAAGTTGACACAGCAGGAAAACCTGTAAAGGTTGGAGACAAAGTTGTTACCTGTATGATCTTCAAGGATGATCCTGATATTACAATGTTTGACCTGAACAAGAAGAACGTAGGCGGAGCTGATGTATACGGACTTCTTCCTGACGATGATGTACATCTCAACGGATGGTTCTCTGATTACATCTTCTTAAGAGGCGGAAGCTTCGGAACTACATTCTTTAATGTAAGTGATCTGGATCTGGATTCCCGAATTCTCATTGAGCCATGTGCAGTGCTTGTACATGCAGTAGAGAGAGCAAAAACAACAGGAATCCTTCGTTTCAACAGCAGAGTAGTTGTTCAGGGCTGCGGACGATCGGACTGATCTGCATTGCAGTACTCCGTACTATGGGGGTTGAACATATCTGCGCAGTAGACGGAAATGAGAAACGTCTTGAATTTGCCAAGAGAATGGGTGCAGACACAAGCGTTAACTTCATGAACTTTAAGGGAATCGAAGCACTGACAGAAGCTGTAAAAGAAGCTCAGGGCGGACATCTTGCAGATTTCGCATTCCAGTGCACAGGAAACCCGAAAGCTCATGCAAACATTTATAAATTTATCCGCAATGGTGGTGGTCTTTGTGAACTTGGCTTCTTCATCAATGGTGGAGATGCTACAATTAATCCGCACTTTGACCTCTGCTCTAAAGAGATCAACCTGGTTGGTTCCTGGGTATATACTCTGAGAGATTATGTAACAACCTTTGATTTCCTTAAGAGAGCAAAAGCAATTGGTCTTCCGATGTCTGAACTGATCACAGATAAGTTCCCGTTAGAGCAGATCAATGAAGCTCTTCAGACAAACCTGGCAATGACAGGACTTAAGATCGCAGTTGTAAACAAATAGTTGCTGTTCACCGGTAATATCCCGCAAAGAGTATTGCTGTGAACGGAGTGAACAGTAGCAACAAATAATAAGCCTGGCAATAGAGGAGAAAAGAAATGGCAGAAGCTGTAGGAATTTTAGAGGTATTCGGGCTGGCGACAGCTTTGTAGCAGGCGATGCCGGATGCAAGGCAGCAAATGTCCGCCTGGAGGTTTTTGATAAAAACAAACCAGCCAATGCTGACAGCCTGCCGGTACCGCTCCTTGTCTGCATTAAATTCAGAGGAAGTGTAACTGATGTTACAGCGGCTGTGGAAGCAGGCATGGAAGTTGCAAACAGAATGACTGGTGTGGTACAGCATTATGTGATCCCGAACCCGGAAGAGGGAACGGAAAAAATGCTGAAGATCAGCGCCCTGGATAAGGATTAGCAGTTGCATATCCATTGGGCATCAGTTAAAATATAATCAGATATTTATTTGTAGATTCAGGAGGAAGCAGAAATGGCACAGGAAGCATTAGGAATGGTAGAAACCAGAGGACTTACAGCAGCAATTGAAGCAGCTGATGCAATGACAAAAGCAGCTGAAGTAGCATTAGTAGGAACAGAGAAGATCGGATCCGGACTTGTAACAGTTATGGTACGCGGAGACGTAGGAGCTGTAAGGCAGCAGTAGAAAGTGGAAGCGCGGCAGCATCCAGACTTGGCGAATTAGTTGCTACTCATGTAATTCCGAGACCTCATACAGACGTAGAGAAAATCCTTCCAAGCATCTGACCAGCAGATTGAGAAGTATAAAAAAGGAGTTCGCTCATGAGTAAATCATATGGATTTATAGAAATCACTGGTGTCGTTGCAGCAATCGATGCACTGGACATCATGTGCAAAACTGCAGACGTTGAGCTGGCGTCATGGAACGTAAGCTGGGCGGACGACTGGTTACTATTATAGTTGAAGGCGATGTATCTGCCGTTACAGAAGCAGTAAATGCAGCAGCGACAGGTGCGATCAAGAAACCGGTAAGTTATGCAGTAATTGCACGTCCCCACGAAGAAATCGTCAGAATGGTGGAATTAAGTGCAAGTCGCTGGAAGAACAATCAGGGGGATGAATAATGGCTGAAGAGAAGAAACCGGAAGCAGATAAAAATGCCCCTAAAAAGGCAGCCGCTCCAAGAAGAACGAAAGCAAAAACTTCTTCAAAACCGGAAGTAAAAGCTCAGACGGCAGATACGGCGGCAGAAACAGCAAATAAAACAGAATCCCAGAAAGAACAGATAAAGGAAACAGTATCTCATAAGGAGGAAAAAGTTATGACACAGGAAGCATTAGGAATGGTAGAAACCAGAGGACTTACAGCAGCAATCGAAGCAGCAGACCAGATGTGCAAGGCTGCTAACGTAGCATTAGTAGGAACAGAGAAGATCGGATCCGGACTTGTAACAGTATGGTACGTGGAGATGTAGGAGCTGTTAAATCAGCAGTAGAAAGCGGAAGCGCAGCAGCATCCAGACTTGGTGAATTAGTTGCTACACACGTAATCCCAAGACCACATACAGATGTAGAGAAAATCCTGCCTGTATTAAAATAGTAATCCATCGTAACTGTCCGGTATCTGCACAGCAGACTGCCGGATGGTTATAATCCGTCATATTTGACAGAAAGCAGGTGTATTCTTGGAATCTAATAATATTGAACTGATTACCAGAATGGTCATTCAGGCAATCAATCAGAATGAAAAAAAAGGCGATGGATTCATGGTTCCCATCGGGGTTTCCGCAAGACACATTCACCTGACACAGGAACATGTAGAAGCATTGTTCGGACCCGGATATCAGCTTACGAAGAAGAAAGAGCTGATGGGAGGTCAGTTTGCTTCTAATGAAACAGTTACCATTGTGGGACTGAAACTTCGTGCCATTGAGAATGTAAGAATCCTTGGACCGGTGCGTAAAGCTTCACAGGTTGAGGTATCTGCGACAGATGCCATTAAGCTTGGAATGAATGTTCCGGTTCGCGAATCCGGAGACGTTGCAGGAAGTGCACCAATCGCAATCATAGGTCCCAAAGGAGCAGTTTATCTGAAAGAGGGATGTATCGTGGCAATGCGCCATATACATATGTCTCCGAAAGATGCACAGGCTGCAGGTGTGAAGGACGGCGATATCGTATCAGTAAAGGCAGATAATGAGAGAGGAACCATCTTCAATCAGGTCAAGATCCGTGTAGACGACAGCTTTACACTGGAAATGCATATTGATACAGATGAAGCAAATGCAGCAAAGATTGCTACAGGCACTACCGTAACAATAATTAAATAATATCGGGGGCCAAAGGTCAAAAAGCCGTTCGTGCCTGCACGATAAGGTTTTTGAACAGAAACCCTTAAGCGTTAATTGGGGGCAGAAGTATTTGCCCCCAATATTATTATCAGAAACAATTTGGAGGCTCATATGATCGTAGGCAAAGTTGTAGGAAGTGTGGTATCCACACGAAAGAGTGAGAAGCTGATTGGAAGTAAATTTATGATTATCGAGCCTGTGCATCATATGAAAGGCGACCTGAGCCAGCTGGTTGCGATCGATATGATCGGAGCCGGAGTTGGTGAATATGTATTGGTGGCACAGGGAAGCGCAGCAAGAATAGGCTGCGGCGTAGAAACAGCACCGGTAGATGCCGCAATTGTCGGTATTATTGATGACGGTGCAGGATTGGAGTAACGCCATGGAAATCAAAGAATTACAGGATATTATACAGCAGAATGGTGTGGTAGGTGCCGGCGGAGCCGGATTCCCTACTTATATGAAGCTTACAGACAAGGCTAATATCATTCTTATGAACTGTGCAGAGTGTGAACCATTACTGAAATTACACAGACAGTTATTGGAAAAACACGCATATGAAATTATGAAAACATTCCATATGATCCAGGAGACGGTTGGTGCTTCTGAAGCAATTATTGGAATTAAGAAGTCTTATGTACAGACAATTCATGCATTAAATCAGCATATTGAAGAATTTCCTGGCATGAGGCTGCATCTTCTGGACGAAGTTTATCCGATGGGAGATGAGGTTGTACTTATTTATGAGGCAACCGGAAGAGTAGTACGGCCGGGAGGACTGCCGATCGAGCAGGGAGTAGCCGTATTTAACGTTGAAACTGTATACAATGTATATCGTGCTGTGGAAGAGAAGCAGCCGGTTACAGACAAATATGTATCTGTTGTTGCAGAAGTAAGTGATCCTGTTACAGTGAGAGTTCCCCTGGGATGTACTCTGGAGGAAGTGGTAGCACAGGCAGGCAGCACAACAGTGAAGGATCCTGTCTATTTCGTAGGCGGCCCGATGATGGGGCGTATCGGAAATGGTTCAGATCCGGTGACAAAGACAACAAATGCGATTTTGGTCCTTCCAAAAGACCATCTTATTGTAGCGAAGAAGCAGCGGACTTCTTCCATAGATTTAAAACGTGCAGCATCTATCTGCTGCCAGTGCAATACCTGTACAGATTTATGTCCGAGACATAATCTGGGACATCCGATCGATCCGGCGAAATTTATGAGAGCTGCATCAAATAATGATTTCAGAGACCTGAATCCATATATAGATGCTTCCTTCTGCAGTTCCTGCGGTGTATGTGAGATGTACTCATGTCCTCAGAGTCTTGCACCGAGAAGTCTTCTCGCAGATATGAAGGGCGGTCTGAGAAAAGCAGGTATCCGTCCTCCGCAGGGTGTACAGCCGAAACCGGTACAGGAATCCAGAGAATACCGTAAGGTCCGGAAGAACGTCTGATGGCGCGACTTGGTCTTACGAGATATGACAAGGATGCTCCTCTGAAAGAAGAACTTGTACAGGTTAAGAAAGTAAGGATATTATTGAGCCAGCACATCGGAGCACCTGCACAGGCAGTGGTCAAAGCCGGTGATGAGGTAACAAGAGCAGATGATCGCACAGCCGGCACAGCTTAAGCGTTGGTATTCATGCTTCTGTCAGCGGTAAAGTAACAGAAGTAACAGACCGTTACATTATTATTGCAGTAAAGTAGAAAGGACGTGCACAAAATGAGTAAAGCAATCGGAATGATTGAATTTAAAACCACATCTACAGGCGTTACTGCAGCAGATGCTATGGTAAAAACATCTGAGGTAGAGATCGTCGAGGCACAGACCGTATGTCCTGGTAAATATATTGCAATTATTACCGGTGACTTAAGTGCGGTAAAGGCCGCCGTTGATACGGCAGTAACTACATATGAGGATAAATGCATTGACAGCTTTGTGCTGGGCAATCCGCATGAATCCATTTTCCCGGCAATTTACGGAACTACTCAGGTAGAAGATATCAGTGCGCTGGGAATTCTTGAAACTTATGATGCAGCTTCCATTATCGAAGCAGCAGACCAGGCAGCTAAGACTGCGATCGTAGATCTGATAGAACTTCGTATTGCCAAAGGTATGTGCGGAAAATCATATATGATGATCACCGGTGAAGTTTCTGCGGTAGAGGCTTCCATTGACAGGGCAAAAGAACTTGTAGCTGCCAAGGGTATGTACCTGGATTCTTCCGTTATCGCACATCCTGACAGAAGAATGATCGACAGTATTTTATAATATCCGGGGTAAGAAGTTTCTGACCCTGACACTTATAAAAAAAATTTCTCGAAAAAAGGAGGCAAAGATATGCTTGCACTGGAGAGAAGAAATCTGATTCTCGAAAAATTACAGGCAGAAAAGCGAGTGGTGGTCAGCGAGCTGAGCCAGCTTTATGACGTCTCTGAAGAGACCATACGCCGTGATCTGGATAAACTTGAAAAGGAAGGACTTGCGATAAAAAGTTATGGCGGTGCTGTGATCAATGAGGATGTAAGCATTGATTTGCCTTTTAATGTACGTAAGAACCAGAATGTTACAGGAAAGCAGAAAATGGCTGAACTTGCAGCTTCCCTTGTGAAAGACGGAGATCATATTTTCCTGGATGCGAGTACTACGGCAGTTTTTGTGGCGAAAGCATTAAAGGAAAAGAACGTCTTACCGTAATTACCAATTCCATGGAAATACTTCTGGAGTTAGCTGATGTATCCGGGTGGAACATTATCTCCACCGGAGGCGTAATGAAAGAAGGATATCTGGCTTTTCTTGGATCAAAGACAGACGAATCCATACGTTCTTATTATGTAGATAAGGTTATCTTTTCGTGTAAGGCGCTGGATCTGGAATGGGGGATTATGGAATCGCAGGAAGCTTTTGGCTCTACCAAGAGAGCGATGATCGGTTCCGGACGAAAGAGAATTCTGGTTGTTGACAGTTCTAAATTTGATCAGACAGCGTTTTCCGTAGCTGGAAGCATGAAAGAAGTAGATATTATAGTGACGGACAAAGAACCGACAGAACGCTGGAAGAGGCACTTTGAGAAATTTAATGTAAAATGCCTATATCCTGTCTGACAAAGAAAATAGGAGTATGATACAATGAATACTTTGAGATGAAAACCGCGATCCATTTTGGGGGATAACGCGTTAGACAGATTAAAAAGAGATCCCGTATAAAAGGGTTCTCATTATAACAGATCCATTTGTGGTACAAAGTAAAATGATCAATCTGATCACGGCTCCTTTAAACAGTGCAGGTATTGAATACGATATTTTCCATGACGTTGTGCCGGATGCACCTGTGGACAAGATTGCAGAAGGGGTAAAGAAGTTCCTGGAATATCAGCCGGAAGCAGTTGTTGCAGTCGGTGGTGGTTCTGCGATTGATTCTTCCAAGGCAATCAGAGAATTTGCACTGAAGATCAACAATTACGGAAAAGTAGGTCTGATCGCAATTCCGACGACAAGTGGCACCGGATCAGAAGTTACTTCTTTTGCAGTAGTAAACGATACTGCAGCACATGTAAAATATCCGCTGATCTCAGAGAGCCTTACAGCAGATGAAGCAATTCTGGATGCAGAACTTGTAAGGAGTGTTCCGCCGGCCATCACAGCGGATACTGGTATGGACGTGTTTACACATGCGCTGGAATCATACGTAAGTACTGCACATAATGAATTCTCTTCTGCACTTGCGGAGAAAGCGATTGAAATTTGCGGGGTATTTCTGCTGAGAGCATATCTGGACGGCAGTGATATGCATGCGCGTAAAAAATGCATGTAGCTTCCTGTCTGGCTGGTTTATCCTTTAATACAGCAGGTCTTGGAATCACTCACAGCATGGCTCATCAGCTGGGAGCAATGTTCCATATTCCGCATGGAAGGGCAAATGCTATGCTGCTTCCGCATATCGTAGAATTTAATTCTGATATCAATAAGCACAGTAAGAGCCAGAAAGAGTATCTTCCGGCTGTAAAGAGATACGCCAATGTTGCGCACATTCTCGGACTGAGCAATTATAATAAAGTAATGACGGTCCGTTCTCTGGTAAACTGGATTCAGTTTATGCAGAAAGAGATGAATATTCCGCTGACGATTCAGGAACTGGGAACAATTGCACCGGAAGAATATTTTGCAGCAATTGACAAGATGGCAGACGCAGCACTTGCAGATGCCTGCACAGTGAATAATCCGAGAGTTCCGACTAAAGAAGATATTATAAAGATTTATACGAAATTATGGTCATTCTGAAAATGAAGACAATAATTCCGGCAGATGCTGACTGCTGCTGAAATCAGATACAGGAGATGGAGAAGAGATGAGTATTTATACAAAAAGAGGAGACAGAGGAATTACAGATATGGCTCATGCTGGTAATATTTCCAAGTCTGATGACCGTATCCGCCTTATGGGTGAGGCTGATGAACTGAATAGTCATATTGAACTTGTAAAAAGTATGCTCCGTCAGTCAGAAATACTTCAGCTTCTTGAACGTATTCAAAAGAATCTTGATCTGATCGCAGCGGGAGTCAGTAACCCATATGATCGTGACTGTAAAGTCAGTGAAAAGGAAACAGCAGTGTTGGAGGCGGAAACAGATAAACTGGAAGCACTGTGCGAAAAGCCTGTTCCGGAGAAGCTTACAGGAAAGAGCCGACTGGCTGCAGAGATAGATATTGCACGTACTGTTGCCAGAAGAACAGAGCGCTGCCTTGCACAGGTCAGCGTGAAGTTTGGCGCAGATACAGAGAGTAAGAGATTTCTTAACCGCCTTTCGGATTATCTGTATATTTTGGCGAGATATATAGAGTATTCCTCTGATCTTTCAGTGGAACTGTCTGATGATCATGCGGGTGCATTGGTGAAAACGTCTGATAATAATACAGATGCATTGCCGGAACCGTCCGACAGTAATACAGATGTATTAAAAAAGACGGCAGATATCAATGAAGCCGTCATCCAGGAGGTTCTTAAACGAATGGGAATTCAGAGCAGGATAACATTGGATACAGCGAAGAAACTGATCGAGAGACTGGAGCAGGAAGCTGTGCGCAGAGGGCAGCGTGCGGTAATGCGGTCTGCAATCCGGAAGGAAATCCGGTTGCGGTCCATGTGATGGATGGAGCATTCCTTGTAAGCTTCGATGTGGCAATGAAGAAAGCTTATACTGCAGTGGCAGTGAAGATGTCTACAATGGAACTTTCGAAGATCGCACAGCCCGGAGGAACCTTTTATGGCGTTGACAAGCTGGATGGTGGAAAAATCGTTATTTTCGGCGGCGGTATTCCGCTGAAGTCCGGAAATACAATTATCGGTGGACTTGGAATCAGCGGCGGTACAGGAGAAGAAGACCATAGTCTGGCAGAGTATGGTCAGTCTGTGTTAAATGAAATATTGTAAGATGGATGACAACTATTTGGCAGTCCGCTGTTGAAGGCACCAGACAGTTGCAAAGGAGTATTAAAAAGATCAGAACAGTTCTGAAGAGAGCTGTTCTGGTCTTTTTGCGATGTACTGATTTATCTTCGCTTATATTTCCCGGGAGTCATGCCTTTGTATTTCTTAAAAGTACGTATAAAATAACTCAGATCATTAAATCCGTTCCTGTAAGCAATTTCTGTGATTGAATCATCAGTAGCCGCCAGTTGTAAACAGGCTTCTTCAATTCTCTGTCTGTTCAGATAATCCACAGGAGTCTGATGTGTCATTTCCGAAAAGAACCTGCAGAAATATTTCGGTGACATAGAGACAGAAGCAGACAGTTCCTGAAGTGTGATAGGATTGGCATAATTTTTTTCGATAAATTCCAGAACCTGCTTCAACTGGAGAATACGTTTATAGTCTCTGCGCGTTCGGGTAGGATTTTCGATAAAGTAATGATTACTGAAAATCAACCAAAAAGTGGTAAAATTGTCCAAATACAGTCAGCTCATATCCGGTATCTTTTTCATACATGGCATCAAACAGAACAGAAATACAGTTCAGAATCTGTGGATGCTCATCTGAAAAATGTGGAAAAAGCATTGTTTCCTGATGCAGGATTTTCTGGATATATTCTCCGCATACAGGATTGTTTTTCAAAAAAGTGTTCATATCAAAAACAATGCACTGATATACACAATCATGGGGAATTCCTGAATGAAGAATTCCGCTATGTACAAAAATGACATCATTCTTAACTGCTGTAAAACTTTTTTCGTCTAAAGTGACAGTAAGAGAACCTTCCAGAATACGAATTATTTCATATTCCACATGCCAGTGATAAGACATGACATATCTGGGATGTGTATGATCGATGTGATGAAACTCAAATGGAAACTCATAAGTGCCTCTTGGACGGTCTTCATTATGGTTTAAATCATGCAAAAGAACTTTCCTCCTTACAAAATTTACAGAAATTTTATGATTAAAACAGAAAAAGTGAATATTGTACTGTTTTTTGCTATTATAACACAAGTAATTTTCTGAATGCAATTATATAATAGATATCAGTAACAAAGTTGAGTGGTCAGGCTGCTGTGAACGGAGTGAACAGTGGTTATCGGGCTACTTGGCACAACAGGTGTAGAGGTTATTATTTTTGTTATATTTGCAGTCAGAAGATGCTGCGAAAAGTGAAAATGTAATCTTGGGGGTTAGAGCGTGTCTGAAAAAATCATTCCCCGCAATCTGCACGCCCCCACTTTGCGGGATATTTCACCCGAATTCAGTTGCCGTAGCCCGCTACGGCGCCTCATCCGGGCAAAATATCCCACAAATTGTGACGCACATCTTGCAGAAAGCCTTTTTTCAGACACGTTCTACAGGAAATGATCCTGCGGGAATATTACAATAATTTATCAG
>ENA-OQIM01000665-OQIM01000665.1-human-gut-metagenome-genome-assembly--contig:-NODE-665-length-12846-cov-1.680950_pt1 | contig 12846 bp, 11 predicted proteins | sample MGYA00242579_ERZ504744 | MGnify/ENA primary metagenome ERZ504744 (study PRJEB26092, sample SAMD00036441) | human gut metagenome | host: Homo sapiens | study: EMG produced TPA metagenomics assembly of...
ATAATACATTAAATGTCCGTTTGCAAAAAGCGGATACTTCCTATGAATACTTTACCCTGCAGGCAAAAGACAAAGCAGGAAATATGTCAGAGATCTATAAAGTAGGAAACCCTTATTATGAAATCCAGATGCAGTAAAAGAGAATACAGAGGTTTCCGGAACGGAGCAAAATGCAGCTTCTTTGCCAGCCGATGGAACTGCAAGTAAGCCCACCAGTGCTACGGCAACCGTAACGGAACATCAGACAACGAATGAGACTGCTACTGCACCAACAGAACCAGAAAACACAGGAAATGAAACGGATACAGAAGCAGATACCGGACGGGTGCGGGGAGAAAGTTCTGCTTCCGGCATGTCAACAGGAACAGTTCAGGACAAAGGGGGAAAGGAATTTTATACGATCAAGACAAAAAGTGATAAGGTTTTTTATCTGATCGTAGATAAGGATAAAACGGATGAAAATGTTTATCTTCTTACAGAGGTAGGCGAAAATGATCTGTTGAACTTTACGGATACCAACATGGTCACACTTCCACAGAACCAGGCTATTGCAGAATCCGCACTGCCACTTGAAACAGAGAAGATCACAGAGACACCGGAACCAGAAGTTACGATCATACCGGAAGAAAAGGAAGAACCTGAAAAGAAAAGCAATAATTCCGGCACGATTTTATTAATGCTGCTGGTTCTGGCAGGAGTTTGTGGTGCTTACTATTATTGGAAATTTATGAAAGGAAGAAATACTTCTTTTGATTATGAAGAGGACGAGGACGACGATGAGGAGGAAGATACAATTCGTGAGGATGATGAAGAATTAGAAGAATATGAAATGGAAGGTGAAGTAGAAGACGAAGAATCAGAGGAATAACTTTGTTTCACTTAATTACAGCGACAGGTGCAGAAAGGAGATTGAAAATTGCAGCTTGTAATTGCGGAAAAACCCAGCGTAGCCAGAAACATTGCGAAGGTGCTTCATGCCACAAACGTAAAAGATGGCTACCTGGAAGGAAAAGAATATCTGGTTTCCTGGTGTATTGGGCATTTGATTGAACTGGCTAGTGCGGATCAGTACCGGGATGACTGGAAAGCATGGAAATATGAAACACTTCCCATGATTCCGGAGAATTGGAAATATCAGATTAAAGAAAGTACCAAAGGGCAGTTTCGGGTTTTAAAGGAACTGCTTCACAGAGCAGATATCACAGAAGTTATATGTGCAACAGATGCAGGAAGAGAAGGGGAGTTGATTTTCCGTCTGGTATATAACCAGGCAGAATGTAAACTTCCCTTTAAAAGACTGTGGATTTCTTCCATGGAGGAAAAGCAATTCTGGAAGGATTTCAGCAGCTGAAGATGGACATGAATATGATGATCTTTATTATTCTGCAGTGGCGCGAAGTGAAGCAGACTGGCTGGTAGGAATTAATGCCACCAGACTGTTTACGGTACTGTATCACCATCGGTTGATTGTAGGTCGGGTGCAGACACCTACACTTGCAATGCTGGTGGAACGGGAAAAGAGCATCGAGAACTTCCAGAAAGAGAAGTATTATCGGGTTCATCTTCTGATGGATGGATTGGATGCTGTAAGCAGCCGGATAAAAGAGAAAAGTGCTGCCGTTCAGATGATGGAGGATATGAAGGATGAAACTGCACAGATTCTTTCAGTAAAGAAAGAGAAGAAAAAGGTACAGCCGCCGAAATTATATGATCTGACCACATTACAGAGGGAAGCAAATCGTCTTCTTGGATTTACGGCACAGCAAACCTTGGACTATACCCAAAGCTTTATGAGAAGAAACTGGTGACGTATCCAAGGACGGATAGCCAATATCTTACAGATGATATGGAAGAAAATGCTCTTCTGGTTGTCGGGGCAGTAAATAGTATGTTTCCTGAAATGTCAATAAAGGGTTCAGAACCAGATATAAAGAGACTTTTGAACAGTAAAAAGGTATCAGATCATCATGCAATTATACCAACGGTAGAAATTACAAACATGGATTTAAAAGCACTTCCGGTGGAGAAAAGGAAATTCTCATGCTGATTGCATCAAGTTATTATGTGCATCGGAACAGGAATACATATATGAGAGTATTAAGACTGAAATTTCCTGTCATGGAGAACTGTTTACTGCATCTGGAAAGAATGTTCTCCAATATGGATGGAAAGAAGTGGAAGAACGGTTCTTTAAATCATATGGGAAAAATGCAGAAAAGCCAGAAGAGGAGGAAAGTGATTTTCCAGATATAAAAATAGGACAGGTATTTGAATGTGTTGTTGTAAAATTTAGTGAACATTTTACAGCACCGCCGAAACATTATACGGAGGATACGCTCCTTAGTGCCATGGAACACGCTGGAAGTTCGGATACGATAGAAGACGCAGAGAGAAAAGGGCTTGGAACTCCGGCTACCAGGGCAGCGATTATTGAAAAACTGATTGAGAAAGGCTTTATTGAGCGTAAAAAGAAGCAGATATTACCTACAGCAGATGGAAGAAATCTGATCAGGATTCTTCCGGAAATGATCAAATCACCAAACTTACAGCAGAATGGGAAAATGATCTGACACTGATTTCCAGAGGCAGAAAAATGTAGAAGAATTTCTCTTCGAAATTGAAAAAATGGTTACCAATTGGTAAGTGATAATGGACAGCCAGTGGAAGAATACCAGAAACTATTTCAGATGGTCGGAAAGAAATTGGAAAATGCCCAAGATGTGGCAATAAGGTTTATGTGGGAAAGAGAAATTATTATTGTTCAGGAAGTGATTGCAGTTTTACTTTATGGAAAATAACCGATTTTTGAGAGTCAGGGAAAATACTTGATGAAGCAACTGTCAGGAAGCTGCTGAGTGAGAAGCAGGTGCATTTCAAAGATCTGGTATCAGAGAAAACAAAAAGGAAGTATGAAGCAACTATAAAGATGGAGGTTTCAGAAACCGGAAATCCAAAGTTTCAGTTGATTTTCCCGGAACGGAAGAAAGGAAAAAAAGAATGAAGAATAAAAAAAATATGAGAAGATTTTTGTCGGGATTCTTGGCAATGCTTACAGTGTTATCTACAATTCTATCTCCAATACTGTCCTATGCGGCAGATGTAGTGCCAGAAGAGCCACCGTTATACGAAAAGGTAAAAAATGAACTTGATGCAGATGAGGTGGTAAAAGCAAAAGATCTGGAACTGGAAACAGGCAGTATTTTTGAAGTGGAGAAAGATTTTACCGGACTGGAAATACCAGATGAAAAAAAAGGTGAAGATCACTTTCCATGAGGCAAAAAATGAGGAAAAGCAGGACTTTACAACAGATTACGAAGATACATACAAAGCTGTTTATTATGTAGAGCCAGTAAGTGGCCACCCAATTTATCAGATCAATCGTAAGCTGATTGTAAAGGAAGCGGTGGTGCAGGTTGCTGAATCTGAGAATCAGGAATCTGTAAGCAACCAGGAAGATGAGAATGAAGCAGAAGGCGAGGAACCAGCCATAGGCACTGCAGAGAGTGAAGAACCTGTGCAGGATGAGGTAAATGTAGAAATTCCGTCAGAGGATAAAATCTATGAAGAAGTAACTCCGACAGAAATTCCGGTTGAGGAAGAGCCAATAGATACACCAATCCCGGAAAATCCGTCTGAGGAAGTTTCAACAGAAGAACCTGCCATAGATGATAATCCGGATACAGACAGCACATTTGAAGAAATTACAGATACAGATCCGGAAGAAATGCCAGAGGCGACAGACGACTCTTTTACAGATGGAACAGAGAAAACAGAAGATGCAGATGGAAATTATCAGGTAAATATTGTTCGTGGAGAGGAATTTCATATTGAGCTGAACCATGAAGATGGACAGTATCAGCCAGGAGAAACCGTTGTATTTTCCGGAGATATGCCGCAAGGCAGCTTAATTGCAGTAGGAACAACAAAAGTACAGGCAAACCAGACAGAGAATACAGAAGATTTATTGTATTCAGAGGTGACTTATCACGAAGAATCGGATAAATTCAGTTTTGAAATGCCAGCAGATGACATTGACCTAAGTGTTTCCATGGATCAGGCAGAAAACGGTATCATGTTACTTGCAACCGATACTCCATGGGATGATGCAACAAATATTGAAGCAAATAAATATTACTATTATTCAGATGGCCAGCTTCATCCGTTTGATACAGTTATGGGACAGGGTGGAAATGACAGCTACAAATATGTTCGTTACAAAGCAGGCGGAAAGACTTATACAGTAAATGCGTATTGTATGCAGCACTCCATGCAGTCACCTCCAAGTGGGACAACATATAAAAATATGGTTGAACTGGATGAAGGCGGAGATGATAAATATTTGAGAAAAGCCTTATTCTATGGATATGGCGGTCCAGGATGGGGACATACATTCAATGGATATAATGTAAAATCCATTATGGAAAAATATGGATGTAGTTCTGAGACAAGAGCCATGCAGCATTACCTGGTTGACTATTTATATGATGGCGAATCCGGATTTGGAGGTGCGCTTTCTACAACCGCTAAAAATATGCTGAAAGAGATTAAAGCAGCTCTTGCTAAAATGCCTGATCCGACAGCAATGAAACTTCTTCCAGGACTTTCCGTTAATGCAACGGGAAAGGAAACAGAAAGTTTTACCTGGAAGGTCAAATGAAGCATTTACCATTACCATTCATCTGGAAAATGGTGTGAGCCTTGTCAACGAAACTACAGGAAAGACGGCATCTGGAAATGTCACTGTAAAAGGTGGAGAGAAATTTCATCTTGTAGCTACAACAGCCAATATGGGCAGTCTGAAAGGAAAGTATGCGATCACTTCCAATTTTCCCCTGGATTTCCATGCAATGCTTTTAAAACTGGAGAGTTCACAGGATATTGGATTTGGCTACTATACGGATTCCGCTGATCTGCAGATTACAGTTGACTGGCCGGAAGAAGCAGTTATCGAAATTACAAAGAAAGATGGAGATACTGGGAAAAATCTGGCCGGAGCCGTGTATGGAGTATATAGTGATAACGCCTGCACAAAGCTGATTGTTAAGATGCCGCCAACAGACAGCAATGGTTCTTCACGAGTAACTCTTACCAAGACACAGGATACTGTTTACTTAAAAGAGATTACAGCACCGGAAGGTTATGTTGTCCAGGCTTCTTCGTATGGAGTGAAATTAGTAGTTGGCAGTACAACCAAACAGACTGTAACGGACAAAGAGCAGAAAGGAAATCTGACCGTTTATAAAGAGGGAGAAGTTTTTGTAGGAGCTGTATCTGATGAAAATGGAACTTCATTCCAGTATGAGAAACGCCGTCAGAAAGGAGCCGTTTATAACATATATGCTGCTGAGGATATTGTAACAGCAGGTGGAAAAACAGTTTACAAAAAAGGCGCAGAAGTAGCGAAAAATCTGATCACAGGTGAGAACGGTTCTGTAACGGTAAAGAATCTTCCGCTTGGAAGCTATAATGTAACAGAAGCACAGGCCCCGGAAAATTTTTATAATGCAAAAGAAACAAAAAAAGTAACCATTTCTTATGCAGGGCAGACTGCAGAAGCGGCTTTCTCAGAGACTACCTTTACAAATGACCGTCAGAAAGCAGTGGTGCAGGTGATAAAGAAAGACAAAGATACTGAAAATACACTATCCGGAGGGCATTTTGCTCTGTTTGCAGCGCAGGATATGAAAACTGTGGATGGAAAAGTAGCGGTAAAAAAAGATGCTCTGATTGAGACTGCAATTACTGGTACTGATGGAAAAGCAGCATTTAAAGCAGATCTTCCAGTGGGATTTTCTTATTATGTAAAAGAAGTCCAGGCTCCGGCTGGTTATGTCAGAAATGAGAACGATACTTATTCTTTCCAGTTCAGTTATACCAATGATGAACAGGCAAAAATTTCTTTCAGTCATACTTTTGTGAATGACAGGGTCAGTGCTGCAATCTCTTTGAATAAAAAAGATGCCGAGACAAAAGAAAATAAGGCACAGGGAGATGCTTCCCTGGAAAATGCGGTGTATGGACTTTATGCAAGAAACGACATTACCCATCCAGATGGAAAGACAGGCGTTATTTATAAAGCCGGAAGCCAGATTGGTACGCTAACTACCGATAAAGAAGGAAAAGCAAGGATAGAGAATCTTTATCTTGGAGAGTATTACATCAAGGAAATTACCCCATCCGTAGGATATCTGGCAGACGAGCATGAATATGATCTTGTATGCAGTGATGAAGGTGATCTGACAGCGGTTGTAGAAAAAGAGTGTACCTCACTGGAAACGGTGAAGAAACAGCCGTTTGAACTTATTAAAGCTGCCAATAATGGAGACACAGATGCTGCATTACTATCCGGAGCTGGATTTAGTGCATATTTGGTATCTTCTTTGGTGGTAAAAGAGGATGGAAATTATGATTTTTCCTCTGCAGAGCCGGTTGTGATCGGTGAAAATGGAGCAACAGAAATTTTTTACAAATGAGAAAGGTTATGTAAAATCCATTGCAATTCCATATGGAACATATCTGGTGAGAGAAACTACAACACCCCATAATTACAAACCTGTAGATGATTTTATTGTCCGGATTACAGAGAATAAACCAACAGAGCCGCAGACATGGAGAGTTCTTTTGGACAAAGAATTTTCTGCAAAACTGAAAATCATCAAACAGGATGATGAGACTAAAAAATCAGTTTTAATTCCGGGAACAGAGTTTAAAATTTATGATATGGATCATGAAAATATGTAGAGCAGGTAACTACATACCCGACAACTGTTACACATACCTCATATTTCACAGATATAGATGGATATCTGATACTGCCTCAGAATTTAAAAATTGGTCATTATAGAATCGAAGAGGTAACAGCACCGGACGGTTATACCATTAACAAAAATTATGTCGAAATACAGGTGGATACCAATACCCTGTATCAGACGGATCCGGTTTCAGGTGATGCGGTCATTGAAGTGGTATATGAGGACCATTCGGTGAAAGGAAAACTCACTGTACAGAAAAAAGGAGAGGTTCTTTCGACCTATAAGAATGATTTTAGGTATGAAGTTCAAAACCTTTCCGGTGCAGTATATGAAGTATATGCTGCAGAGGATATCTATACAGCAGATTTCCAGAAAGATGATACAGGAAAAAGAATCCTGAAATATGCAAAGGGTGAAAAAGTTGCAGAACTGACAACGGATGAATCCGGAAAAGCAGAGCTTGATAATCTGCCTCTAGGAGAATACAAAGTTGTAGAAAAGACTGCACCGGAGGGATTTGTATTAAATGAAGAAGAACAGAAGATTTCTTTCGTCTATGCAGACCAGAATACACCAGTGATCTCACAGAGTGCAGAGTTTATAAATGACCGCCAGAAAGTAGAAGTGTCAGTTGTGAAAAAAGAATGCTGAAAATGAGAAAGGGCTTTCTGGAGCAGAGTTTGGTCTTTACGCAAAAGAGGATATAAAAGCAGGGGATAAGGTACTGGTAAAAGCAGACGAACTGCTTACAAAAGCGGTAACAGGTGAAGATGGAAAACTGTTTTTGAGCAGGATCTGCCATTTGGAACTTATTATATAAAAGAACTGGCAGCACCAGATGGTTTTGTATCTTCAGATGAGCAGATTGAGGTGACTGCGAAATATCAGGGACAGGAAGTAAAAACAGTAAAACTGGAAACCGTTTTTAAGAATGAGCCGACAACAACTGAATTTACGAAATCAGATATTACAACAGGTGTGGAACTTGACGGAGCAACACTGACGGTTTTGGATTCAGACGGAAAAGAAGTAGAAAAATGGACTTCTGTAAAAGGAAAAGCTCATGTAATAAAAAGACTCCATGTGGGAAAAACCTACACACTTCGGGAAGAGTTTGCACCATATGGTTATCTGCAGGCGGAGGAAGTGAAATTTACAGTTTCTGATACTGCAGATGTTCAAAAAGTAGAAATGAAGGATGCTGTTCCGGTTGGACGAATCATCATCAATAAAAAAGGTGAATTTGTCAAGGAAGTTACCTGGAAAGATATGCTGGCAGGCGGCATGGACGCAGCATTTGGCTATGTTACAGGTTCTTTGAAAGATGTTACTTTTGAAATTTATGCAGCGGAGGATATCAAGGCTGCAGATGGGGAAAGCAGTGATTATTATAAAAAGGACGAATTGGTAGCAACAATTACGACAGATGCTCTTGGATATGCAAGATCAGAAGATCTTCCTTTAGGCAAATATTATGTAAAGGAAAAAGAGACGGCGGATGGATATGTTCTGGATGGAGAAATCAGAGAGGTTGATCTGACTTATCGTGATCAGAATACTCCGGTTGTGACTTATGATGAGGACTGGCAGAATAACCGCCAGAAAGCAAAAGTAACTGTAGTTAAGAAAGAAAAAAATACAGACCGTGTTCTGGAAGGCGGAGTATTTGCACTTTATACAAAGAATGATATTTTAAATGCAGAAGGCGAAGTAATCCTGAAAGCAGATACCATGATCGAGCAGAAAGCTACGGATCAGGATGGAAGGATTGTATTTACGGCAGATCTTCCAATCAATGGCAACTACTATGTAAAAGAAGTGCAGGCTCCTGCTGGATTTGTGACAACAGAAGAAATCAAGGAATTTGATTTTGCTTATGCGGGAGAAGAGGTTGCAGAAGTATCCTTTGAGTTCACTTATGAAGATGAGCCAACTACTTTTGAAATCACAAAATCAGATATTACAACCGGGGAAGAATTACCAGGTGCAAAACTGAAAGTATCCGATTCAGAGGGAAACGTTGTGGATGAGTGGACTTCCGGAAGCACACCACACATCATTAAGGAACTGGAAGTTGGAAAGAAATATACATTAACAGAGACAATTCCTGCTGATGGTTATGCAACTGCAGAATCCATTACGTTTGTAGTAGAAAATACTGCAGATATACAGAAAGTAGAAATGCAGGATGATACAACAAAAATTCTGATCAGTAAAGTTGATATGACAGATGGAAGCAGCGAGGTCAAAGGTGCTAAACTGTATATTCTTAATGAAACCAGGAAGTTATGGAAAGCTGGACATCTGGTGATCAGCCCCATTATGTAGAGAAACTTTCAGTCGGCACTTATACGTTGTTGGAGGAAACAGCACCGAAAGGCTATATTGTGGCAAATAAAGTGACATTTGAGGTTAAGGACACCGGAGATGTTCAGGGAGCCAAAATGGAAGATGAACAGGCAATGGGCAAGGTAATCTTAAATAAAACGGATAAAGATACCAAGAAGCCAATGAAAGGTGTAGAATTTGCCCTTTGTGACAGCAAAGGTAAAGTTCTGGAAACTCTGGTAACAGACAGTGCTGGTCATGCAGAATCAAAGAATTATCCGATTGCGACTTTTAAGAATGGGCAGTATAAAAAAGCAATCACATATATCCTGAAAGAAACAAAAACACTGGATGGCTATCAGCTTGATGAAACCGAGCATAAGATTCAGTTTGAATATGTCAATGACCGTACTCCTGTGATTGAATATACTCTGGATCTGACAAATAAGAAAGCTCCGGAAAAAGACACTCCGGAAACATCAGAAAACCAGGGAGTCAGCACTCCTGGTTCCCATGGTTCTGATGCGACTTCTGTATCCAATTCACCAAAAACAGGAGATAATACAAATATTGCTATTTTTGTGCTGGCACTTGCAGTATCAGCAGGATGTCTGGGAACTGTAGTGACAGTTAAGAGAAAACGCAAATGATAATATAAATAGTGTTCTGGGGCTGTGGTTACTGCACAGCCCCATTTTGAAAAGGAGAAGAAATTGAAATTAGGAGCAAGAATAAGAAAAATCCGTATGTTTCGCAACATAACTCAAAAGGAATTGGGACGCAGATTAGGATATGGGGAAAGTAGTGCGGATGTGAGAATCGCCCAATATGAAAGTGGACAGCGTACACCGAAGCAGGAAACGCTTATCCGGATAGCAGAAATATTGGAAGTTGATGTCCGAAATTTTTTAAGTCCTGGAATTGCGACAATGGACGAATTAATGGAAACTTTATTCTGGATGGATGAAGAAAATAGAGGGCTTTTTCATCTGTTCCTGCTAAATGATTCAGAAAGTGAAACAGTTGGAATCACAATGAGGGATAAAAAAACAATGTCTTATCTGCAGGAATGGATGGGGAAAAAGCAGAAACTGGGCGATGGAAGAATCACAGAAGAGGAATATCTGGAATGGAAACTGCAATTGGCAGAGGATAAGAGAAAAACAGAATATAAAACCGTATGAAGTAAAAAGGAATTGCTTTGCGGAGAGTTACCTGTTAGAATATTACTGGAGTAACCGTGTACAGTTGGTAAAAACCTCCTGGATTTTCAGATCCCGTTAAGGATACAGAAGAAGGGAGGTGGAGCGAATGGATACATACGAAGTCTTGAGCTTATTGTTCTTAGGCGGTACGTTTCTGATTGCTTTGCTTGCCTATTTGGATAATAGGAACAACAAGCGAAAAAATAGCCTACCCTGTCTGCCAACAGGATAGGCAGCTCTCTTTGAGAGCAAAATAAATTAAAACCTAATCCAGGAGCATCCACCTTGTGGGCGGTTACTCTTTTCAATTAGAATATAGCATTTTCTCTCCGAAAAGTAAAGTACATTTTATGCAGCCAATTCTAAAAAGAGTAGGCTGTTTTTTATTGACAGGAGGGAAGTTAAATGTCTAAACTACAGGACATCCGAAACTTGATACAGGAACATGCCGTATCAGTGAGCAGTTCGCCAGGGGATTGGATGGATTATATGGACACAGCATCAAGGTTATATCGGTATTCTTTTTCAGACCAGCTTCTGATCCATGCACAGCGTCCAGACGCAACAGCCTGTGCATCACTGGAACTATGGAATGAAAAGATGTTACGCTGGGTAAATCGTGGTGCAAGAGGAATTGCCCTGTTTGATGAAACCTGGCAGAACACCAAACTTCGTTATGTGTTTGATATTTCGGACACCCACATGGTAGCCGGAGGCAGAAGCCCGTATCTGTGGCAGATGCAGGAACACCAGAGAGAAGAGATCCTTACGCATCTGGAAGAGGTCTATGGTCTGGAAGAAAAGGATACGGCAACCTTGCAGGACGCATTGATGGCGGTCGCAAGGGAGATGGTCAGTGACAATCTGGAAGAATATCTGGATGGATTGGAATATGCAGTAGAAAATACTTATCTGGAAGATTTGGATGAGGTGACGATCCGCAGTGATTTCCGCCAGCTGGTAACAGACAGTGTTTACTATATGCTTTCCAGACGATGTGGATTGAGCCAATGGAACTTCTGGAAGAAGAGGATTTCATGCACATCACAGATTACAACCATCTGTCTGCCTTACATTCCTTGGAAATGCAGTGAGTCAGCTCAGTGAGAGTATTCTGATCGATATTGGAAGAATTGTACATAAAATTTCTCTGGAAGAAGCGAGAAAAGAGGTTGAAATTTCAAAGGAAAGGAATTAATAATAACTTACCACGTTAATGCGTGAAACTAAAAACCGGGATGCAGAAACGAAAAAAGAAGAAAATATTGAAAATGAAGGAGGAACCGATTATGGAACTGACATATCATCGCAAGGGAGATTACCTGTTTCCGAATCTGACCGTCGAAGAGGAAGAAGTGACGATCGGGAAATACGGGATGCTGCGGAGGACATTTCTGAAGGAACACAAGAACAGCCTTTATCAGAGCCTGTTCCTGACCGGGAAGCTGAACAGCATCTGGAACAGATCGAGAAAGCAGCACAGGAGAGAATGGACAGCCAGATGGAGAAATTACTGGAGAAGAATCCGGCACCGGACAAGGAAGCAGATCCGATGGCATGGACAGCACACATGAACGCACTGATGGCAACAGCGGAAGAGAGCATCTTGACGGAATTGGTATACAGTTAGTCGAAGATACAAGAGAAGATGGATTGAGTAAAGCAGAGGAAGAGATCGCCTCTGCTTTATCTTTGCCCGAATATCCAACCGCAAATGAACAAAGACGGCAGATCGAGGAAAGGGCAGCTGCCCTTTATGCCGGAGAAATCCCGATTCCAGAGGAAGTTGTTGATGAGATCTTACGGACAGGAGGAAACCGGAAAGCCAGCCAGCTCCGGATCATCTATAATTTCATGAGCGAACAGACACCGGAGGAATATACGGAGTTTGTAAAGCGTGAATACCGTAAAGGTGGAAAAGGCTTTCAGATTGATGGAAAGGAATATTCAGTCTGGTTTGATGAAACCGGGATGCAGATCGCAGTGGGGCATACGGTTACAGACCATATCTTAGATAAGGCATTTTTATCATGGGAAGATGTCAGCGGACGTATCCATCAGCTTTTAGACCAGGGTGAATATGCACCACAGTCTGTATTGGATGCGGCAAGAAGTAATGCAGTAAAAGAACACGCCCAGGCTCTTGCCTATATGAAAGGGGATATGGCAGAAGGAGTAGCCGAGATTGTTTTTGACGAAGAGGACTTACCACATCTTCGCAGTATTTATCCAGAGATCACGGATTATTTAGAAGAAAAAATAGAAGATCCCCAGTGGCTTTCGGAACTGAATGAAAGACTGGATGCACTGGCAGAAGCCTATGAAATGGACAGCTCTCTTATGCGTTCCATCACTATAATCCGATAAATATCTCAAAGCAGTTTCAGAAGTTTGCTGCGGAGGTCATCCCTTATCAGGCAAGAGACGGGTTTGCATGGAAAGAACATCAGATGTTCATTACCCAGGATGAGATAGATGCTTTTCTCGCAAGGGGTGGCCCTTATTCAAAAGATAGGCTCAAAACTTATTCTTTTTATTTGTTAAATGAAAATGAAAAATCC
>ENA-OQIM01000667-OQIM01000667.1-human-gut-metagenome-genome-assembly--contig:-NODE-667-length-12833-cov-4.274673_pt1 | contig 12833 bp, 13 predicted proteins | sample MGYA00242579_ERZ504744 | MGnify/ENA primary metagenome ERZ504744 (study PRJEB26092, sample SAMD00036441) | human gut metagenome | host: Homo sapiens | study: EMG produced TPA metagenomics assembly of...
AAGGTGAATAACATATGGCAAAAGACAGTACCACGATACGACTTTAAGGTTTTGGGGCAGCGATAAAGGCAGCGCGTGAGGGATGCAAGGAGAGCCGCAAGAAAGTAGGCGACGAAATGTTTATCTCGCCGCGCTACCTTGCGAACATTGAGAACAAGGGGCAGCACCCAAGTTACAGATATTCTTTGAGCTGATACAGCGTTACCATATATCCGTAGACCAATTCCTTTTAGAAACGCCGCCGGAGAAGAACACGCAGCGGCGGCAGCTTGACGCGCTTCTTGACGGTATGAGCGATACAGGCATACGGATTGTAACCGCAACGGCAAAGGAGATTTCCGAAGTCGAAAAAGAGGGCGAATAGGAATGTCCGACTTAAAACTGAACAGGATTTAGAAAGCGTTGTAATCTTTTTTGAGGTTGCAGCGTTTTTCTTTTGCGTAAGTTTGGCAAAATCGCTTTTTCTCCGTAGTAGGTGATAAGAGCCTAAAGGATAAAAACATTCGTAGCAAGCATAGGAAGCGGGTACCCACTTCCGTATTTTCGCCCTCACGCACTACGGCGTATCGGTTGAAAATTGCTTGTTGGGAAGTGTCCCAAACCCTCGGAATGGAAAGGAGCATTTACGCATGGACGGACGAAAAAGAACGGTGCAAATCAAATTCAGAGTAACGGAAGCAGAACGGGATTTAATTCTTGAAAAGATGAAACTGATACCCACCCGAAATATGGCAGCGTATCTTAGGAAGATTGCCATTGACGGGTATATCCTGCAAGTAGACCATACCGACATAAAAGCTATGACAGCGGAGATACAGAAAATCGGCGTCAACGTCAATCAGATTGCAAAGCGTGTGAACAGTACAGGCAGCGTCTACCAAGAGGACATAGAAGAAATAAAGGGGGTGCTTGCGGAAATATGGCGGTTACAAAGATTAAGCCTATTAAAGGAACGCTAAACAAAGCCCTTGACTATATCCAAAATCCGGCAAAGACTGATGAAAAAATGCTTGTGTCCTCCTTTGGCTGCTCCTATGAAACGGCAGACATTGAGTTTGCCTTTACTCTGTCGCAGGCGTTGGATAAGGGAAACAATTTAGCCCACCACTTGATACAAGCCTTTGAGCCGGGAGAAGTCGATTACAGAGAAGCCCATGAAATCGGGCGGCAGCTTGCCGACGCAGTAACCAAAGGTCAGCACGAATATGTTTTGACTACTCACATTGACAAGGGGCATATCCATAACCACATTATTTTCTGCGCGGTCAATTTCGTAGACCACCACAAGTACAATTCCAACAAGCGCAGCTATTACGGTATACGGAACATGAGCGATAAGCTGTGCCGGGAACATGGCTTATCAGTTGTCCTTCCGAACCGGGGCAGCAAGGGAAAAAGCTATGCAGAGTACCAGGCAGAGAAAACAGGTACCAGTTGGAAAGGCAAGCTGAAAATTGCCGTGGACGCGCTCATTCCCCAAGTATCAAGTTTTGAAGAATTGCTATCCAAATTGCAGGCGGCGGGCTATGAGATAAAGCAGGGAAAATATATATCCTGCCGCGCTCCCGGACAGGAACGGTTTACCCGCTTAAAAACCCTCGGCGCAGATTATACAGAGGAAGCTATCAGAGGACGGATAAGCGGCAAACGCGCCCGCGCTGCGAAAGCTCCCCGCGCAGATCGCGGCGGCGTTAGTCTGCTCATTGATATTCAGAACAGTATCAAGGTGCAGGAAAGCCGGGGCTATGAGCAATGGGCAAAAATCCATAATCTGAAACAGGCAGCGAAAACCATGAATTTCTTGACAGAACATAAGATTGAACAGTACACAGAATTGACCGCGAAAATCACGGAAGTTGCCAAAGCAAGCGAACAGGCAGCGGACAGCTTGAAAGAGGTTGAAAAGCGGCTTACCGATATGACGCTGCTTATCAAGAATATCAATACCTATCAAAAGACCAAGCCCGCCTATGCTGCCTACCGCAAGGCAAAAGATAAGGAGAAATACCGGACAGCCCATGAGAGCGATATTATTCTCTATGAAGCAGCGGCAAAGGCAATTAAGGCGGCGGGGGATAACCAAGCTACCAAGCCTTGCGCCCTGCAAGCAGAGTACGCAGCACTTCAAGAGCAGAAAGAAGCCCTGTATGCCGACTATGGGAAGCTGAAAAAGCAGGTCAAGGAATACGACGTTATCAAGAAGAATATCGACAGTATTTTGAAAGTGGAACGTCAGCCTGAACGGGAAAAAGAAGCAGAGCGCGGATAAATGAGCGCAAAAAAAGAACGGACGCGGCAGCCGATATGTTGGCCACCGCGCCCGTTTTCTCATAGGTGCAGCTTTTGAAATGTTACGCAGTAGAACCGCGATTTTAGGGGTAAAGGTATCAATCCTTTACCTCTTTGTTTTTGTGTCCGAAAAGCCCTGCAATCAAAGGCTTTTTTCGCCCCTACTGCGTAACAAGAGTACGCTTTTTTCTCATGCGCTCGGCTGCCTGTCTGCGGGTAATCCGCTTCCGACAGTCCGGGCAGTATTTGACGCTGTTTGACTTCGACGCAAAGGACGCGCCGCACACGGTACATTTCTTCCAGTCCTCGGTCTGATAGAGTTCCGCATAGAGCAGCTTATCAAGAGGAAGTACGGCAATCCGAAACCACTTACAGAGCAGGGAATAGGAAATGAGCTGCGGGCATACGCAAGTGTCCCCGTCGTCCAGTAAAATACAGTTGCCATTCTCGCAGTTGCAGCACTCCTTTTTCACAAGGGTGTTTACCTTGCGGCTTTGTCGCGGCGTCAGCCGCTTAATCCCGGTCATACTTCATCAGCAGGATAAACGGCAAGCTCCCTGTACTCGGCTTCGGTCAGCGCGCTACTTTGGAAAGGGTGCGCTTTGCAAGCTCCCGTAATCCCGCGTCCATGTAAGGCAGCGCAGCGGTCATGTTCTCTATAAGCTGCACCTTGCTTCCCTCATGGTAAATGCTCAAAAGGTTTGTTTCCTCAACAGTAAATCTATTCATGCTCATACCTCCAAATCGTGATTTTTTCTTTTTGCCGCTGCCTTTTTCGGGGCGGCTGTTTTCTTGTCTGCGGTAAGCTGCGCCCGGACAGAGGGGCGCGCTTTTCGGATATTCCGGCTTCTGTCCTCGCTTTTGTCTAAAAATGCAAAAGTGCCATGCCTGCCTCAATCTTAGAAAAAGAAAGTGTTTTGTATGGCAGCATAGCAAACAGACGGTCGGTGTCCTTTGTAGAAGCTAATTGCATAAAGTAAGGCGAAAGCTCCACCATGAAATGTGTTTTGTTGGGGCTGTTAGGGCTGTCCTGCCGCTTCATTTCCGCTACAATACGCTGTGCTTCGGCTTCAATCCGGCTGTCATGCAATGCGGTAATATGCGTCTTGAAATCCCCCGGCTTTAAGCGGTCATAGCTGCGCTTTTCCTCCCGCATGAGAAAATGCAATGCTTCCGGGTCATTAGGCTGCGCTTCAAAGCGTTCAAACTTCCCAAGCTGCGGGTCGGGATTGCCGTCAAGATACTGTCCGGCGGGCTGCACCCGTTCTCCATGCTCATAGAGCAGCGTGTAATTATCTGCGGGTAATGCCTGTTCCTTAACGTGCCGGAAATGCTGCGGATAGTCAAGCTCATAGAGATTGCCTTTGATTTTTCCGTTTACAATCCCGGTCAGCTCCACCGCATAGGCAAGGACTTTATCGCGCGTCTGTTCCCCGTAAAACCGCCATGTGTTATGCTGTCTTGTGCCTTTTAGAAAAACGTCGCGCTCCCGGAAGCAGCTCGTCCCGGACGGACGGGAAAACCATAAAAGCCGCCTGTCCTCGGCTGTGGGGCTTGCCGCCGCTTTCTGTAAAATGTTTCTATCAAGGTCAAAATCATTCTGATAAAAAGCGGTATTTTGTTTCATAATCGCTTCAAGGGAAGCGATTACGTCCACATCTTCAAACTTATTCATAGGTCAGCTCCTTTCCAAATCCTGCGATTTTTGCTTCGTGGGTTTCTTCTTTCCCGTCCGTTCCTTATCCGCTTTGAGCTGCGCTCGGATAGAGGGCTTTTCTTTCGCTGCGGCTTTCTTGCCCCTGCCGTTTTCACGGTCGGTCTTAATCGCTTCGGCAAGGTCAGTAAGAGAAATAACCTCGCCCGCCTTTGCTTTCTGCTCCAGAGCGTCCACGGTCGGCGTCTGCGGCGTGTTGTTGATGATACCGTCAAAGTTATTGTCGTTCTGCTCGATAGTGTCCTCGATATGTTTTAACGGGTTAGCTTTTTCCGGCTGCTCGGCGGCAACGGCAACGCCCGCGTACCGTTTCCCATAATCAGATATTTCCCGTCGTCGGATTGATGATGAAGTCCATACCCGGCTTCTTTCATCTGTTCAACACTCATATCCGATACATAAAAACTGCCGCGCGCGTTTAATCTGTTCCCCGGTCAAATGCTCGTCGGGGATAAGCTGCGGCTGCTTCTCCTGTAAAAACTCCGGCACATTCTGAAAACCGATACTGTCTATATAGTGGGCGGTATTTTCGCCGTTCTGATGAAGCACCACAATATCGGAAATGGAAAGGCTGTGTCCCTTAAAATCTTTCGGGTGGTCGATATTGAATTTTCCCAAATGCTGTTAAGGGTAATGTCTGCCGTAAGGGGCGCGGTGTAGATAAGCTCATAATTCGCCCGGTCTACGGTGTGTCCCGTCGCCTGCAGGCGGTCGTAAGGCTCAAAGCGCAAGTCCCTTGTGGCGTCGCCGCGGGCTAACTGATAAATCCCGTAGCTGTCCTCTTTGCCATAGAGTAAAAGAGCTTCCTTTGTCGGCTCACTTTCCCGTAGCTGCTGCTTCATGGCGTTGTATTCATGCAGGGCTTCCCAAGTTTCCTTTTCTACACCGAACAAGCCGCCTTTTTCTGCGTGTTCCTGTAAATCGGTCAGACTGGTAACGGCTCCCTCGGTGCCGTCCTCATAGATACGGAAAACCTCGATACCGTCCTGTGTAAACAAACGCTCGGCGGCTTCCTGTTTCAGCGGAAACATACCGTCCCAAGAATAGCCGTAGTCCTGCATTTCTTTTATGCTGATAGTGGCGTCGGGTACGGGGATTTCCGGCTGCTCCTGCGGTGGTGCGTCTTGCCCGATTTCCTGTATCTCGGAAGTCTGCGCCTGTTCCTGTGCCTTTTGCAACTCTGCGATATGTTCATCAATGCTGTTGATGATTTCCGCTGCGGTGCTGCGGATTGTTTCAAGAGAGCTTTTCAGTTCGGCAAGCTCCCGTCCGGCACTCCACCCGGCAACGTACCCAAAGGAATAGTCAGAAGTATCAAGCCCGTAATGCTGGCACACGGTATAGGCGATACTTTCTGCCTGTACCTCACGGGTGCGGCGGTCGGGTCTGTTCTCCAAGTCCTCCAAAGGGGCGTTAAGGTCAATGTCATGGAGCTTCGCATGGGCGATTTCATGGATAAGGGTTTTTAAGGTTTGCAGCTCGCTCATGCCCTCATCAAGGGCAATACGCTTGTCATCCAAGTGGTAGTACCCGTGTGCGCCGCCCTCGATTTTCTCAAAAGCAACGGGAACAGGGGAAGTCTTTTCAAGGGCAGCGAAAAACGTCCTTGTAATGCTCTACGTCCCCGGTCAGCATATTTACGGCAATGTCGGGGATTTCCTTGCCCTCGGTCTGCGATACATCAAAGACAGATACCACCTTAAAGGCGGGTATCGTGATTTCCTTTTCCTCGGTTACGGGCTTTCCGTCCTTACCGATAATGACTTTCTGTGTCTGCGGGTCGATTTTCTCCATTTCCTTTTTAATCTTGAATGGCGACGGGGCAAGGATTTTGATACCCTTTTGTCCTTTCATCACGTTTCGTCCAAAGTTATTTTTCCATGCGGAAAATCCGGCGATAAGAGAAGCGTCGGGCTTCTGCATGGTGATCAGCAGCGTATTGTTAAAGCTGTAATTATGAAACTTTGACATGACGCGCAGATATTCCTTGTAACGCTCGCTGTCGAACAGCTCCGTAATACCCTGCTCCAAGCGGTCAGTTATTTCTTTGAGCTTTTCGGCGGGTTTCTCGGAAGTTAAGACAATGGGGATAACCGGGCGTGGCTCCTGCGGCGTTGCTTCGGGAACAGCCGCCTGTACTGCCGGGGCTGCGTCCAGTTCGACGGTCGGCTGCGGGTAGCTCATAATGCGGTAGTCCTCCGGCACATCGCGCCCCTCAAAGTGTTTCTCCCATGCGTCGCCGCTTTCCACAAGGTAGCCGTATTCCGTAAAGCTGCCTTTTTCCTGTGCGGCGGCGTTTCGTCCAAAGGCGATAGGTCAATGCTGTTTTTCCATTCAGCGGGCATTTGCACCATGCCGGATTTGTTAAGGTAATAATCGCCCAATTCGCGGGGATTATGTACTTCGGGGATATGCACGAAAAAGTCCTCGTTATAGGTAAAGTCAATGAGCTGCCCGATATTCTCAAAACCGTTCTTTCGCTGTGTGGCGGCGTTCAGCGCGGCAATCCCGGAAGCGTCAAGGGTTTCCAGTCGTGCCGCAAGGAAATTCAGCTCGTCCACCTGTGCCGCGCATACCATGTCATACGGTAAGGCAATGTGCCTGTCCTCCCGGTCAGAATACCCATGAATGAAAAATTCCTGCGGATTGTCAGCGGTAATGCCGACGCTTCGCATAGCTTTGTGAAGTTCTTCCTTTGTGGCGGGCATGGAAAGCCAGTAGCCACCCGGTTCTCCCGTTTCAAAGCGGGTGCGGCTGTCAATCAGGATTGCAAACTGTTCCGTTTCCTGTCCCGGCTCGGTTCTCGGTGCAGCGGCGGGAATGTCGGCGGCGGGCTGCTTGATTTCCTCGCCCTCTACGGTGTAGCCCGGTAAGAGCTGCCCGTTTACCCTAAACTGTTCCGCGTATTCCGGCGGGATAGCCGGGGAGATTTCCGTAAAAAGTTTTTCATACGCCTTGATACGCCCATTCAGATATTTTTCCATAGCCGCCCGGTCAGCAAATACCTTTCTGTCCTGTCCGGCGATTTTCGCCTGTCCGTACCCGTGGGGGCTGTTGGTGTAGATGTTCCAAGACAGCGTATAGGAATACGGGATAGATTTCTGTGCTGCCTTGTCGTAGCGGGTATTTTCATACACATGGTAGCTCATTTTATATACCCGGTTGCTGATGGTGTGGCGGTCGTTGTCCTCGTCCTGCCACTTGTTCGCCGTATGCTTCACTTCGGGTATTCTCGCATACTCAATCGCCTTGTCAAATAGCAGGGTCTTTCCTGCCTGTTCCTCCCATGCGGAAGCCTGTACTTTCAGATTTTCAAAAACAGTCTGTTCCGCAGCCGCGCTTTCCTCCCGCAGCTTCACAAGCTCGGCAAGAGGTAAGGCGGTCAGCGGGGAAATATCCGCGCCTTTCGTGTCAAAATAGATACCGCGCTCAATCTTCATCTTGTCGGCGGCGTCCAGTCTGTCGCGGTCGTATGAAGAATAACCTGTTTTCCATTCGTCCATTTGCTTGCTCCTTTCTTTTTCAATCATGCGGTGCATAAGTTTGTAGTCCTCAATACTCATGCTTCCGTCAAATATATAAGGGTCAAAATCTTCCCCGTCCCGGTAGGGCTTTTCGGAAAAGGGAAGCCCTGCTGCATGGGCGGCAGCTCTTGCTTCCTCGATAACCTCCGGGGGAAGCCTGTCGTCATGCGCCCCGATAAAACCGTCAAGGTCATTCATGCTGTTTTCATAGTGATAGCGCACTCCGGCGGTCAGCTCGTCAAGGCTCATATCCTCGCCTAAATGCCCGCAGTAGTAGCCATTTAAGATAACGGCGGCGGGGTCAGCCGCTTTGATTTCCTCTAACCGGCTCCTGTCAAACGGTTCTAAAGTGCCGTCCACTTCAAGATGAAACAGCTCGGCGTTCCATGAACGTCCCTGTTTCCAAAATGCTACCCATGCAATACCGTCCTTAAGTTCCTCTTGATGGTCCTTTACGCTGTCGCGCAAACTTGCCATGTGTAAAACCTCCTTTCGCGTATGGCAGCGCGGACGCTGCGTTTGTGGTTACATAGTCCTACTACGGTGCGCCCGTATTTCTGCCAAAGATTTTTGAGAATTTTTAGAGGGTTTGGGAAACTTCCCAACAAGCAAAATCCCCGCCAAGCTCGGTTAGAGTGGCAGGGATTTTACGGAAGTGGGTACCCGCTTCCTATGCTTGCTATTCAAGTTGTTTGTCCTTTGAAATGGTTACTTTATAATTCACATACTTGCCGCCCGTGTCGGCTAACAGCACTGTTCCGTCGTAGGTTTTGCCCGTTTTTACGGAATACAGCTTTTTGACTGTTGCCTTGCCGGATTTCAAAAGTGCTGCGGCAATCGACCGGGTAAAGACGGTTTTGCGTTCCTCAAAGAAACGGTCATTTTTCCACATGGCAAAGCTGCAATCCCTGTTGGAACAGTAATAGTTTTTTCTTCCCTCATAGACAGGGGATTTACAGCGGGGGCAGTTCCCGATAACAGGCTTTTCCTCTTTGAAACGCTCCTTGTCCTGTTCGGAAAGGAAAAGATAGGTTTTCACAAGCTCCCGCGTCATAGCTTCAATGCCTTGCATGAATGTGTCCGGGGCTGCACTTCCTTTTGCAATCTGCGTCAGATTATTTTCCCATTCCGCGGTAAGCTGCGGAGAAGTTAAGCTGTCCGGCAGGACGCAGACAAGGTTTGTGCCGTCTTTGGTGGGAAGTAGCTGCTTGCCCTTGCGCTCCACAAAACCGCCTTTGACTAACTTTTCAATGACGGCGGCGCGGGTGGCAGGCGTACCAAGCCCCCGGCGTTCTGCGTCCGGGTCGGTGTCCTCGTTTCCGGCGCGTTCCATAGCAGACAAAAGGCTTGCTTCATTATGTGGTTTCGGGGGTGTGGTGTCATGCTCCGTCACTTTTGCCGCCGGATTTTCAAAGGTCTGCCCCTCGGAAAAGTCCGGCACATCTAACACAAGCTCGTTTTCGTCGTCGCTGTCCGGCTTCTTTTTGAGGGTTGCCCGGTAAAGACGTTCCATGTCTTTCCACCCGGCAGCGATTACCGTCCTGCCCCTTGCCGTAAAATCATGGTCGGCGCAGGAGAAAACCGCCGTTACCGCTTCGTAAACGTGCGGCTCTGCGGTCGCCATGAGTAGACGCGCCCCGGTAAGGATAAGGATATTTCTTTCACTTTCCGGCAGCGTAGTAAGGTCAGTTTTTGCAAGTTCCATAGTGGGGATAATGGCGTGGTGGTCTGATACTTTTTTGCTGTTCAGAACGCGGGAAATACTCTGTTCATAGGCTGCGCTCGTCATAAAGGGCAGCTTGCCGCAAAGCAGCGATACGATACTCGCCGCTGTGTCGCCCATGTCGTCGGTCAGATAGTTGCTGTCCGTTCTCGGATAAGTAAGCAGCTTCTTTTCATAAAGTGTCTGTGCAAGGTCAAGGGTCTGCTTTGCCGTGTACCCGTAGATACGGTTTGCTTCCCTTTGCAGAGAGGTAAGGTCAAAGAGCTTCGGCGGTATAGCGGTTTTATTTTCACGGGTCAAGGAAGTGCAGACAGCCGCCGACGCTTCGCAGGCCGCTTTCAGTTTGCCCGCTTCATCAGCGGCGCAGATCTTCGCGCTTGCCGCTTCTGCGCCGGGGAGCATAAGGCGCACATGGTAATATTTTTCTTTCTTGAAGTTCATAATGGCAGCGTCCCGGTCTACAAGCATTTTTAGGGTTGGGGTCTGCACACGTCCCACGTTCAAGGTTTTTCCATACAGGCAGGAGAAAAGGCGGGTCGCGTTAATGCCGATAAGCCAGTCAGCCTTTGCCCTGCATAATGCGGAATGATAGAGAGCGTCATACCTGCGCCCGTCCTTCAGATTGTCAAAGCCGCTTTTGATGGCGTCCGTTTCCATAGAGGAAATCCAAAGACGGGTAAAGGGTTTCTTGCAGCCCGCCATTTCATAGACAAATCGGAAAATCAATTCTCCCTCGCGTCCTGCGTCGCAGGCGTTCACGACTTCCGAAATGTCGGCGCGGCGCATGAGGTCTTTTAGGATTTTGAATTGTTTTCCCTTGTCGCTGCTACGGTGTACTGCCATCCTGCGGCAGAATGGGTAAGCTGTCGTAGCTCCATTTTCTGTACTGCTCCCCATAGGCGGCAGCTTCGGAAAGCTGTACCAAATGCCCGATACACCAAGAGATAACATAACCGTTCCCCTCGATATATCCGTCTTTTTTACCCGTAACGCCAAGGGCGGCGGCAACCGCCGCCCCGACGCTGGGCTTCTCACAAATCACAAGTTTCATGCTTCCTCGTCCTCCTGTTCGGTATCTGCGCTGTCAGCTTCTTCCTCCGGCTCGTCCTCGTCGTATTCGTCAAAATCAAATTCGTCAAGGTCGGTGCCGCCTTTTACGCTCTGCTTCGGTTTCATAAACTTAACGTAGTAGAGGGCTGCGCCGCCGCCAAGAAGTCCCACAACAAGGAAAATGAGAAGCCCGCCCATGCTGTTTTTGGGTTTCTCCGGCTCTGCGGGTGCTTCCGGCTCGGCTTCCTTGCCTGTGCAGTTATTCATGGCTGCGGAGCAGACGGGGCAGGCGGTGTTTACTTCGCCCGCCTTGCATTTCTCGGTACAGTTGCAGACAGCCGGGGGCTGCTCGGTCTGTTCCTCCCCGATAATCGCCATAAGGTCGCTTTCGTCTACTTGATTTAGGAAGTGGACGGAATTTTCGCCCTCGGCTGCCCGGTCAACGATAATGTAAAAATAGTTGCCGCCTTTGCTTTTCACGACGATAAACTGCTTATCCTCGGCAGCGTCCCCGTCGATGTCGTCCACAAGGGTCATGTTGCCCTCCGGGGTAAGGGGCTGCGGTTCGGTTTCCACGATTACGCCGCTGTCGTCGGTTTCCTCCGTCGGGGTCTGCGCGTAGGCAGTAACAGAAAAGCCGCCCACAAGGACAAGGGCGGCGCAAAGTGCGGTAAGGCTTGCAAGGATTTTATTCTTCATCTGCATTGTCCTCCTGTTCCTCATAGTCTGCGGGGATAGGGCAATGCCCGGAATACCGTTGCCGGAAAGCATAGCGGTAAGCTCCTGCGGGGTCAGGCGCATGGAGCGCACGAGCTGAACGATTTGCAGATTTTCCGCTTCGGTTTTCTGTGCTTCCAGTCCGCGCAGCTTGTTCTGATACTCCGTGATTTTCTCACGGGTCTTTTTGGATTTCCTTTTCAATTCTTTCGATTTTACTCATAGCCATAATGATTTTTCTCCTTTCGATTTTCAAATGTGTTTGTTGTATGTCAGTTCCAGTTCATCAGCCCGTACCCTTTGATACAGGCATAGTCAAGGGGATAGCTCTTAATCTTGCAGGCGTCGCCGGAATTGCCCTCAACGGTATAGACGCGGCTTTCGTCCCTGCCGATAACAAGCCCAACATGGTCTGCGCTGCCGTCTAAGTCCCAGTCAAAAAAGATAGCGTCGCCGGGGGCAATGTTTTCATAGCCCCGCGCTCCCCATTGTCCGTGAGAGGTAAACCACGGAATACCCTGCGACTGGCAGGCGGCAAAGCGCGGTTCGGAAAGCCCCATTTGCCCGTAGCACCAGGACACAAAACAGGCGCACCATTCCACGCGGGAGTTGAAGCGTACCAGCTCCAATACGGATAGCCGCCCACATTTCCGACTTGCTGCTTTGCAAGGTCAACGATAGCGGTATTACCGGGGCGCGTTCCGTTTACAAAGTCCACGCCGCTTAAATCCTCGGACGCGGAAGTGTCGGGAGAGCCGCCGCCAAAGATAAGGGGCTTGTTCCCGCTTGTCTGCAAGTACACCCGGTACATTTCCAGTTGTTCCGGGGTCAGATTATTTTCCGCAATGGTGGATAGCGGGGTGTTCGTCAGCTTGACGTTTAAGATGTAATACTCATAAGGCACTTGTACCGTGTAGGTGTCCGTATGCTCGTTGTCCCCGTACTCAATCCGGGTCGGCTTCCATTTGCCGCCTGTGAATACGTCCATGCACTCGCCGCAATGCAAGCCGCCGTAATAGTCGGCAATGTCAAAGCGAATGTCGTAGCGGTCAGCGGTTTCATCAAAAATCAAAGCTCCTGTTTTCTGTGCCATGTGGTAAATCCTCCTTTTTTCGTTTACAGGCTTTCGCCCTCGTTGTAGGTGTAATAGTCCAGGTCGCCGTACTTTGGCTTTCTCGGTGCAAGCGCGCCGCTTGCCATATCGTGAGCGACAAGGGAAGTATAGTAGCTGTCAATGGTAGACGGGGCATTGAAAAGCACCGCCTTTAGGTACTGCTTGATGTTGCGGATTTTCGTGGTGTTCTCCTGCATACAGTCAAGCACAAAGCGAATATGTTCGCTGTTCAGCTTCATAAACTTTGACTTCACAAGCTCGGCGGGGTAATCGTCCCCGGCAATACGGATTTTCTTTCTTGCCGTACAGACGGTTTCAAGCATGAGGTCAACAATTTCATTCAGACGGTCGCGGTCAAGGCTTCTGTCCTGTAAGAGAATGTCATAGGCGATATTGTCTTTGATAATTTCCTCATACACTCTGTAAGCGTCGTTCCTTTCCGTTCTTTTCCGTTCCGGCGGCTGTGCCGTTTCGTCCTCGCCATAAGGCAAGGGATTTAGGGAATGGATAGGAATGGAATGGGTACTTGATAAATCCGTATTTGATTTTTCTTTTTTGGTAAGTTAGTTCTTTGTATATCTTTATTTAATTGCGTTGGATTTTCCGACGTCGGATTATCCGTTGTCGGATTTTCCAATATCGGGTTATCCGCTGTTGGATTTCCAATACCGGGCAATCCAATTCCGGCGCTGCGGCTGTTCG
>ENA-OQIM01000668-OQIM01000668.1-human-gut-metagenome-genome-assembly--contig:-NODE-668-length-12832-cov-1.218890_pt1 | contig 12832 bp, 24 predicted proteins | sample MGYA00242579_ERZ504744 | MGnify/ENA primary metagenome ERZ504744 (study PRJEB26092, sample SAMD00036441) | human gut metagenome | host: Homo sapiens | study: EMG produced TPA metagenomics assembly of...
CGACTTTTTAACGACTTTATTGACAATACTCATTTTTTGTTTATCTGTTAATTTAGGTTCACCTTTAATATATTGTTCATTAAGATAGTAGCCTGGTTTTCCATCTATTTGAAATCTTTTTTCAATTAAAGAAACTGTGTTTTTATCAACATTGATAATAATTGCTTCTTCAACAGCTGAAGTTTTAGGTGGAAGACTTTGTCTATTAACAAATTTAATAAATCTTTTACCATCTACTTCTTCCACAATAGAAATAGGGGTCACTTTATAATTTAACTTCATGATGAGAATCATCTTTTCTCCATCTACTTTACATTCAACAAACATTAAATTACTATTAGGCATTTCTTCTACATATTTGCTGACAGCAAATAGATCTTGAGCAATCTTTTTAGATTCAGCAATAAATTGTTCATCATCAATGATCATATTTCTAGCCGCTTGTAATAAATGATGTTCACTTCCGACAATGAGTTCTTTAATGGTTGTATTCGTTAAACATTTTTCTATTTTTTTATCATAATATTCAGTTGTTCCTTCTATTAAATCAATAAATTGATCAGAATAAATAATTTGACTATGTTCCATATCGAGCATATGAATTAATATCTTATCTATAATTGTTGTATTCATCTTTATCACCGAATGTAGTATATCATTAATTTTTATTTTAATATATAATGGATGTGGTGAAGTCTATGAAAATTATAATTGCTGATGCAAAAAGTTAAAAGAAAAGACATTTTCCTATTGAAAAACAAACACCATTGTTTTTTAATAAAGACAGAATCTTTAAGAAAACAATTAAAAGAATTAGATATTAATCAAATTCATGATTTGATGAAGATTTCTTTTAAACAATCTTCATTAATTTATGATTATTTTCATAATGAGGAAACTTTTGCAGCCATAAATTTATTTAATGGCGTTGTTTTTAAACAGCTTGATTTAAAGAATTATCAAAAAGAAGAATGGGATTATTTAGATAAGCATTTACTAATTAATTCTCCACTTTATGGAATTTTACGTTATAATGATGCTGTAAATTATCATCGTTTAGAAATGAAACATAAATTAAATGAAATAAATTATATCAATATTGGTATAAAGAACTAAATGATTATTTAAAAAATGAAGATGTTATTCTTTCTTTAAGTACGAAAGAATATGAAAAAATGTTTGATCTTCCAATCATTCAACTTGATTTTGTGATAAGAAATGGGCATACTTTTAAACGAAATGCCGTGTATTTAAAAAAAGCAAGAGGAATGATGCTCAATTATTTGATTGAACATCATATTGAAGATATTAAACAAATAAAAGAAATTGTAATCGATGATTATCATTTTAGTGAAAATGATTCAAATGATGATCATTGGGTTTTTATAAAAAAATGAAAAAAATGAAATACATCAAAAAAATAGGAGGTTATTTATCATGTATAAGTTGGTGTTTTAGGAGCAGGTACATGGGGTATGGCTGTCGCAAGAGTATTATGCAATCGTCATCATTCAGTGATGGTTTGGTCAGCTTTACCTCAAGAAATTTGAATATATTCAAAAAACAGAACACATCCAAAATTACCTGAATTAGAAATTCCTGATGATATGGAATTTACAACAGATATTAAAGAAGTATGTAATAGTGAATATCTCGTAGTTGCTGTTCCTTCCATTTTTATGAGAAGTACAATGGAAACAGCTAAAGATTATATTAAAGATCAAATCTTAATCGATCTTGCTAAAGGGGTTGAAAAAGATAGTCTTTATACAATGTCTGAAATTATTCGAGATGTTTTAGGAAATCAAGCAAAAATCGTAGCTCTATCAGGTCCAACCCATGCTGAAGAAGTTGTAAGAGATATGCCTTCAACCATTGTTTCAGCTTGTGATGATTTAGAAGTTGCTGAAAAAGTACAAAATCTTTTCCAAGATACATGCATGCGTGTTTATACAAACATTGATGTCCGCGGGGTTGAATTATGTGGTGCTTTAAAAAATATTATTGCTTTAGCAGCTGGTATTTCCCATGGGTTAAATTATGGTGATAACACCCGTGCTGCCCTTATTACGCGTGGTCTTTCTGAAATGACACGTTTAGGAACAACAATGGGATGCCTTGAACAAACATTCCATGGTCTTGCTGGAATTGGTGATTTGATTGTCACAGCAACAAGCGTGCATAGTCGTAACTTTAAATGTGGAACATTAATTGGACAAGGTTACAATGTTGATGACGCTACAAAAGAAGTTGGTATGGTCGTTGAAGGTTTAAACGCTTTACCTGCTGCAATGCAACTTGCTAAAAGATATGATGTAGAAATGCCAATTACTGCCATGGTCGATGCTATTGTTAAAGGTAAAGTTAGTCCAAATGAAGCAGTCAAGGCATTAATGAATCGTGATCGAAAAACAGAGCTAACAAAGTCTGTTGCAGATATTAATTTTGAAAATAGTATTATTAAAAGTAAAAGAGGGTTAGGTATGAAAAGAGTTATTACTTATGGTACATTTGATTTATTACATTATGGACATATTAATTTATTAAAACGTGCGAAAGCTTTAGGTGATTATTTAATTGTTGCTGTTTCAACTGATGAATTTACACGTATGAAAAAAGATAAAAAATGTTATTTCTCTTATGAACAAAGAAAAGGTCTACTAGAATCTGTACGTTTTGTAGATTTAGTTATTCCTGAAGAAAATTGGGATCAAAAATCAAAGATATTAAAGAATATCATATTGATACTTTTGTTATTGGAGATGATTGGAAAGGTAAATTTGATTATCTAAAAGATGAGGGTGTAGAAGTTATTTATTTACCAAGAACTCCTGAAATTTCTACAAACTCAAATTAAAGAAGATTTACATCATACAGAAGAAAAATAAAGGCTATAGCAATCGCTATAGCTTCTTTTTTATAAAAGGATTGTTATGAAAAAATCATAACAATTCTTTTTGATTTAAATAGTTTTCTAAAAATTCAAAGAATCTTTCCATTTGTTGATCAGTTCCAATCGTAACTCTTAAATACTGATCAATCAATGGTTTATTCCAATGACGCACAATAATGCCTTCTTTTCTAAGCGCTAAAAATAATTCTTCCCCATCAATCTTTGGATGTTTTACAAATACAAAGTTAGCATAACTATCTGGAACCACAAATCCTAATTCTTTTAGTTTCGTTTTTGTATATTCTCTTGTTTTAATTACTTTTTGACATTTTTCTTTCATATCTTGACTATTTAAAACAGAAACAAGTCCAATTTGTTGAGTTATATATCAATAGGATACGAGTTAAAAGAATTCTTTACATCATATAAATGAGAGATTGCTTCTTTATTTCCTAAAGCTACTCCTAATCTAGCTCCAGCAAAAGATCTTGATTTAGAAAACGTTTGAATAACCACTAAATTTTCATATTGATGAATAAGTGGGACACATGATTGTCCTCCAAAATCAATATAAGCTTCATCAACAACAACAATACTGTCTGGATTACTTTTTAAAACTTCTTCTATAAAATCTAAAGAAACAAGTAATCCTGTTGGTGCATTAGGATTAGGAAAAATAATTCCTGAATTTGGTTGTTTAAAATCTTCAACATACATTTTAAAATCTTGATCCAAAATAATTTCTTTATAATTCATTTGGTAAAGATCACAATAAACTGGATAAAATGAATAAGAAATATTTGGAAATAATACTGGATCACTTCCATTAAAAAATGTTAAAAATGTAAGTGCTAAAACTTCATCTGAACCATTTCCTAAAAAAACTTGTTCATCTTTTAAACCATGATACTTGGCTAAAGCATGTCTTAATTCTTCTCCATCACTATTTGGATAAAGTTTTAATTTTTCAATATCGATTCTTTTAAATTAATCTTTATTTGTTTACATGGACCATATGGATTTTCATTCGTATTTAATTTAATCATATTGTTGATTTTTGGTTGTTCACCTGCTACATACGGTTCTACTTGTCTTAATTTATCTTGCCAACTCATTGTTATTTCCCCTCTAACATATCGTTGATGACTTCATAAACATAATCAACTTGTTTTTCTGTCTTTTCTTTTATTTGTTTTTCTACACGATTAAAAGTATAAGCATGATCAGCTTTTTCAAACATATCTAAATCATTGTAAGAATCTCCTATACAATAAGAAATCACTTCTTGATCCAATAATGAACAAAGCTTTTTAAGTCCACTTCCTTTAGTACAATCTACTGTAATATCTAAATAAACAACATTGAGTGTTGCATGAATACCTACATATTTTTGGTGGATTTTGTTTTTGAATTTCAAGTATTTCATCTAATTTTTCTTGTGGATGAAAAGCACATACAATATCAATATCATCTTGAGTATGATCTAATATTTCTAAAAAATCACCTGCTATTTCTTGATAACCATTTTCTGTTAAAATACATGTTTTTTGATTTATATATCCATATGTTTGTTGACCATCAAAAATGTATAATTTAGATAAGGATATTTTTGATAGCTTTCTTTAAGTATTTCTTTAGCAATTTCATTTTTTATTTGTTTTCGATAAAGAACTTGATCATTTTGATCAACAATCATTGCTCCATTATTTAAAACAAGATAATCATATTCAAAATATGGTGTGACAAGTTTCGTTTCTTGAATATTTCTTCCTGTACAAAATGAAAAATAATGACCTTGTGTTCTTAATTTTTTTACAGCTTCTTGATCTTTATAAGTAATGGGTAAATTGTCCTTAGCAATTGTTCCATCAATATCACTAAATAATATTTTTTTCATATCTTCTCCTTAAGCTAAGTCTTAAAAAATAATTTGAATTATAAAACGAATCAATGATTTTCATTTTTTTCAATTAAAGCTTCTTTCAAATTATTTTTAGATATAATTTGATTATCTTTCATACAGATACATAAACCACTTTTTCTTTTTTCTAATAAACAAATGGCTTCTTCTGCCATTTTAGATGCTAAAATACGATCTTCAGGAACAGGTGATCCACCTCTTTGAATATGTCCCAAAACATTGATCTTCCTGAATATCCAGTTTCTTCGCTAATACGATTAGCTAGTTTTTCAACATCTAATATTTTTTCACTTACAATAATTATCGCATGTTTTTTATGATACTCTTCTTCACATATTTTAAGTTCTTCAATAATTTTATTTTCATCATACTCTGTTTTATCTGTAATAACAATTTCACTACCACATGCAATTGCAGAATAAATAGCAAGATTATCTGCATGATTTCCCATAACTTCAACAACAAAGCAGCGATGATGTGAGCTAGACGTATCTCTTAATTTATTAACAGCATCGATAATGTTATAAAAGTGCTGTATGAAAGCCTATTGTTTCATCTGTTCCATTAATATCATTATCAATTGTTCCAGGAATAGCAATACAATCAATTCCTTTTTGACTAAGTGCTAAAGCTCCTTTATAACTTCCATCTCCCCCAATAACAACAAGTCCATCTATCCCTCTTTGTTTAAGCTGATGAATTGCTTGTTCTTGAACTTTATCTTCCTTAAATGATGGTAATCTTGAAGATTCTAAAATAGTTCCCCCTTTAGATAATATTTCAGAAACATCACTATACCCTAATTTTTTGATATTCCCTGCTACTAATCCTTTATATCCTTCATAAACACCATAAACCTCAAAACCTCTTTTTATTCCTACACGAACAATAGCACGAATAGCCCCATTCATTCCTGGTGCATCTCCTCCTGAGGTTAAAACTGCAATTTTTCTCATCGATTCACCTACTTTTCCCTATAATTATCCCTATTATACTTGTTTTACATAAAAAGAAAAAGCCAATTTCTTGGCTTTATATAAATTTTTTCTAAATTTAAATTTGAATCATAAGAAAATTTTTAAAACGATATGTATCTTTATAATTAAAATATTCTTATTGAAGATTGATCGTTTCCTTTTGATTGTGTCATTCCTTTTCCATAATGAGAAAGTGTTTCTTTTGAAATTTCAGCTTCATTATTTTTTAAATCATTTAATGTTTTTTGAATTAATTCTTGATTATCTTTTTCATTAAATAGTGTAATGATTTGATTTATTTTTGTAACTTGTTGATTTAATTGTTGATATCCATCATCTAATTGTTGAATATCATTTAAATGATATTCAAACTGTAATTGGCTTTCTTTTGATAAATCATAATCATAAGAAATACTCATTGTATTTTGTTTATCTAAGAAATATCATATTGAACAGATACATAAAGATTATTATTATTTGTTATTTTGAAACAAATATTCTGAATCCATATTTTTGTTCCAACTATTTTTTTCTAAAGACGATTCCATGTTATTAATCTTATTGACATATTTTTTACTATTTTTAACATTTTTTTGAAAATTCTTTTAAGGATCATATTGATATACAACTGTTTCTTGATTTGATTTTGTATATGTTTTTAATGTTGCTGTTTGATTGATTCCACTATCAGATAATGTATTAAATGCAAAGAAATAAGAAATTCCCATAGGTAAAAAAACAAGTGCAATAATCAAAATTGGATAAATGAATGCGTATTTTCTTTTAGGGGTACGTTTCATTGGTTGATAGCCAGATTGAGGTGTTCCACAATAAGGACATACTTTTGCATTACTTGGTATATTTTTATGGCATTTTGGACATTTTTTCATATTTTATCAATCCTTTCTTTTAATCTTGGTATATTTGGTCTAGCCAAGATGAAAGTTTATCAATATAATCCTGTTTCTTTTCTTTTTGTTTTTTGCTTGGTAATGAATAATAATCTTCATCTAAAAAAGTATATTGATCTACAAATTTCCCATTGATCACTAATTTTAAAGTAGGGGTCCATGAAAAATCAAGTTTTTTTTCTCATTTGGTTATATCGAGATTTTTCTTTTTTTTGTTGCTTCTTGACTATTCGCTTGATCTCGATATTCTTTAATATTGAAATAATAAAGATAAACTCCTTTATTTTTCTTTAAATATTTTTTTTAAATAAAGTTCAAATTCTTGACAATCTTTACAATCAGGTCTTCCAATATATAAAACAAAATCTTCTTTTTGATTTATTTTCTTTAAAACATCATCATAATTGATTTCTATGATTTGATCTTTTGATAAATCTTTCTGTATAGTATGAGTGGATGTAGTATGACTACACCCACTTAATATACCTATTAAAAATGAAATCAATATGAACTTATTGATTATTTTAATAAAGATTCTCCATCCATTTCTTCAGGAATTGGTAAACCTAATAATTGTAACATTGTTGGAGCTAAATCTCCTAATTTTCCGCCTTCTTTTAATCCTACATGAGAATTAGTAACAATTAAAGGTACAACATTTGTTGTATGAGCAGTGAATGGATTTCCATCTGCATCTAATTCTTCTTCAGCATTACCATGGTCAGCAGTAATTAACATAGTTCCACCTAATTCAAGAACTTTTTCATATACTTCACCGATACATTCATCAACAACGCTTACTGCTTTGATAGCTGCAGGAATAACACCAGTATGTCCGACCATGTCACAATTTGCAAAGTTGACAATTACAACATCATGAATATCTTTATCTAATTCAGCAATTAATTTATCTTTTACTTCATAAGCTGACATTTCAGGTTGTAAATCATAAGTAGCAACTTTTGGTGAATTAACTAATACACGAGTAGCTCCTTCGATTTCTTTATCTACCCACCATCAAAGAAGAAAGTTACGTGAGCATATTTTTCAGTTTCAGCAATACGTAATTGTTTTAAACCTTGAGCTGATAAGTAATCACCTAATGTATTTGTAAGTTTAGGTGAAACGAATGCGATTTCTCCATTAACGCTGTCTGCATATTTCATCATACATACGAATTCTAAATCTTTAACTTGTTTTTCAGGTACAAATCCTTCATAGAATGTAGGATTTGTAATTACTGTAGCTAATTGAATAGCTCTATCTGGTCTGAAGTTAGCGAAGATTACTGAATCTCCATCATCAATTGTTCCTTCAACGTTTTTGTTGTAACCAGGGATAACGAATTCATCTAAAACATCTTTAGCATAAGAATCTTTTACATATTGAACTGGACATTCAAAGATTCACCTTCTTGACATACGATTGCATCGTAAGCTAATTTAACACGATCAAATCTTTTATCTCTGTCCATTGCATAGTATCTACCAGAAATTGATGCAATTTGTCCAACACCGATTTCTTCAATTTTTTCTTGTAATTCTTTTACGAAATCAACACCACTATCAGGAGCAACATCTCTTCCGTCTAAAAAAGCATGTACATATACTTTATCTAAACCTTGTTGTTTAGCTAATTCTAATAAACCATAGATATGTTCATTTGATGAGTGAACACCACCATTTGATAATAATCCCCAAATATGTAATTTAGAACCATTATCTTTAGCATGTTGAATTGCTTTTAAGAATTTTTCATTTTCAAAGAAAGTTTTTTCATTTAAAGCTTTATTAATTAAAGTTAATGATTGATAAACAGTTCTTCCTGCTCCAATATTTAAATGCCCAACTTCACTATTTCCCATTTGTCCATCAGGTAAACCAACTGGCATACCACTAGCTGAAATAGTTGTGTTGGATACATAGCCATTAAATCATCTAAGTTAGGTGTATTAGCAAGTCTTACAGCATTACCATTAATGCTTTCAGAAATACCATAACCATCCATAATACATAATACGATAGGTCTTTTTTTCATTTTTTTTGTTTCCTCCATTAATTACGTTTATACATATTATTCAATTTTTGTTTATCGTGTTTCAATTCATTTTAGCTAATATAAAATCAGTTATTTTTTATTTTCATTTCTTTTTAGTTTTTTGTGGTGTAGCAAGCAATGAAACACCGCAAAGTAATGAATAAAGGCCAGTATTCTTGAATATAATAAACAATAATTGAAACAATACCTTTGAATTCATTTGTTCGATCTAACGTTAAGATGATTCCCAAAACAATCAAAACAATACCACAATTTTTTTTAATATTCATTTTATTCACCTAGTTTTATTTTATCTTGGATAAAATAAAAAAGATGTCCAAAAAAATCATACGATTTCTTTAAATATCTTTTTTGCATAATCTAGTAATTGAATGATATTGACTTCTTCTTGTCCTTTTTGTGAAAAAACATAAACTTTATCGTCCTCAAAAAAATCAAAACGATTTGAATGGATAATACTATTAATATCTTTTCTTCTTTCTTGATTTAAAGTAATAAATTGATTTTCACACATTTTTCTTTAGAATAATACACAAAGAAGCAAGTGATAATTCTAATTGACACTTTGTTTTTAAAAGATCCCTTTCAATTATATAATTAGCTATCTCTTGATTATTTTTTAATCTATTTAATTGATTTAAAATCATTTCTACTTTAACAACCTCTATATTTAATTGTTCTAAATAACAACTTAACTTTATTTGCCTTTTATTCATTCTTAAGCTCCTTATAAATTGATAACAGTTGTTTAGCATATAAAACAAGTGATAATAACATCAACACAATACAAACAAAAATTGAAATAGTTGCAAAAATAGAATTTGGAATATGTATTCCAATTAATACGATTGCGACAACATCAAAGATAGCAGTAGAAATTTTCCCCCACCATGAGGCTCCTTGGACCTTTGCTCCTTTTTCATATAAATAAAGTCCCCCTAAAGCCAGCATTCCATCTTTTAAAACAATGATAAGAAGTAATAACCACATCCATGAATACGTATAAACTAAAACAAACGCAACCGTAAATTGTGTCAATTTATCAGCGATTGGATCTATAACTTTCCCAAATCAGTAATCATCTGGTAATGTCTTGCAATGTAACCATCTAAAAAATCAGACAGACCTGAAATAATTAAATAGTAGCACATATTATAATAATCTTCTTTACTTCCAGCTAAAAAATAGCGATGTAAAAAAATAGGAATAAGTATTATTCTTAAATAGCATAAACAATTAGGTATATTAAAAAATTCTTTAAGTCTTATTTTTTTCATAATTTTCACCTTCTGTATTAGTAATATAATCTTACAGTTTAATGATAAAAATTTCAACCTAAACAAAAAAAGGGAGATTTCTCCCTCATGAATTTTAATATTCTTTTTCTAATAAAGCTGCAGCTGCTTTATCAATAATTACAGTTACATCTTTATGATTTTGTAATACACTAGCTGGTAATTCTGGAGTTACAGGTCCTTCAATCATTCCTTTAACAGCATCTTCTTTATTTTTACCACAAGCAATTAAAACAACACTTTTAGCATCCATAATATTTTGAATTCCCATAGAGATTGCTTGTTTTGGAACAGCATCTTCATCTCCATTAAAGAATAATCTTGCATTGTCTTTAATAGTACTTCTTTTAAATCAACATAATGTGTTTTTGAATTAAAATCAGTTCCTGGTTCATTGAATCCAATATGTCCATTTGAACCAATTCCTAATAATTGAATATCAATTGGATTTTCAGCTAACATTTTATTATATTCATCACAGTTTTCTTGAATATTTCCTTGTCCACATGGAACATGAACATTTTCATCTTTAATATCAATTCCATTGAATAAGTTTTTATACATAAAATAATGATAGCTTTGTGGATGACTTGCATCTAATCCAAAATATTCATCTAAGTTGTATGATTTAACATCTTTATATGATGTATGATTTTTTTCATGATCTTCTCTTAATAATTCATACATTCTAACAGGTGTAGATCCTGTAGCTAATCCTAAAATACTATTTGGTTTTTCCTTTACTTGATTAATAAAAATTTTTGCTGCTTCTTGGCTTGCTTCTTCATAATTTTCAACAATAATAACTTTCATTGCAAACTCCTCCTCGATAACATCTTATCATGTCTAGACAAACAATTCAATAAATACTTGTTTTTTTTTCTTAAAAAGTCCTTTCGTACAATGAAAATGTCTTTATTTTTCAATAAAAATAGGTTAGAATTGGAATGTAAATATGGAGGTGTTTAATACTATGATTAAAGGTATTGGGGCTTCTAGTGGTATTGCAATTGCTAAAGCGTACAAACTAGTTATGCCTGATTTAACTGTAACACAAAACACTGTAGAAGATGTTGCAGCTGAAATCAAAAAATTTGAAGATTGTATGGCTGAAACAGCTAAACAATTAGAAGCAATTAAAGAAGCTGCTTCTAAAAACTTATCAGCTGAAGAAGCTGCTGTATTTGATGCTCATGCATTAGTACTTCAAGATCCTGAATTAAAAACACAAGTTTTAGACAAAATCAATAATGAAAAATTATGTGCTGAAGCTGCATTAGATGCAGTTGCAAATAGTTTCATTGCAATGTTTGAAATGATGGATGATGATTATTTTAGAGAAAGAGCTGCTGATATTAAAGACGTTTCTCGTCGTTTGTTAGCTAACTTACTTGGTAAACCATTACCAAACCCTGCTTTAATTGATGAAGAAGTTGTTATTATCGCTGATGATTTAACTCCTTCTGATACAGCACAATTAAATAAAAACTTAGTTAGAGGATTTGCTACTAATATTGGTGGTAGAACTTCTCACTCAGCTATCATGGCTCGTTCTTTAGAAATTCCTGCAGTTGTTGCTTGTAAAACAATTACAGAAGAAGTTAAAGATGGAGATTTAATTGTTCTTGATGGTATTGAAGGAACAGTTATGATCAATCCTGATGAAGCAACTGTTAAAGAATATGAAACTAAACGTGCTGAATTCATCGCTTATAAAGAAGAATTAAAGAAATTAGTTAATGAAAAAACAATTACTACTGATGGACATCAAGTTGAATTAGTTGCTAACATTGGTTCAGCAAAAGATTTAGCAGGTGTTAAAGAAAAATGGTGGCGAAGGTGTTGGATTATTCAGAACTGAATTCTTATATATGGAATCTGCTGAAATTACCAACTGAAGAACAACAATTTGAAGTTATAAAGAAGTATTAGAAGGTATGGAAGGTAAACCTGTTGTTGTTAGAACATTGGATATCGGTGGAGATAAAGAAATCGAAGCTATTGATTTACCAAAAGAAATGAATCCATTCTTTAGGTGGTTCGTGCAATCCGTTTATGTTTCCAAAGAGAAGATATCTTTAGAACTCAATTAAGAGCATTACTTAGAGCATCAGTTTATGGTGATTTAAGAATCATGTTCCCTATGATTGCTACTTTACAAGAATTCCGTAAAGCTAAAGGAATCTTAATGGAAGAAAAAGAAAAATTAGTTGCTGAAGGTGTTAAAGTAAGTGATACATTACAAGTTGGTATCATGATTGAAATTCCTGCAGCAGCTGTATTAGCTCATAAATTTGCTAAAGAAGTTGATTTCTTCTCAGTAGGAACAAATGACTTAGTACAATATACATTTGCAGCAGACAGAATGTCTTCTGGTGTAAGTTATTTATATCAACCATTCAACCCATCAATCTTAAACTTATTAAAACATGTTATCGATTCAGCACATGCTGAAGGTAAATGGGCTGGTATGTGTGGAGAAATGGCTGGTGAAGCTATTGCAGCTCCATTATTACTTGGTTTAGGATTAGATGAATTCTCTATGTCTGCTACTTCAATCTTAGCTCAAAGAAAATTAATTAAGAGCGTATCAAAAGCTGATATGGAAGCTTTAGTAGAAAAAGCATTAGATTGTGCGACTTCTGAAGAAGTTGTTGAATTAGTTAAAATCTACAGTAAAAATGTAATAATAAAAGGCCTCGAAAAGAGGTCTTTTTTTTACTAATTTCCAATAATAATTCATACAAAAAGTCAAGATTTTCAGAAAGTTTATAAAC
>ENA-OQIM01000669-OQIM01000669.1-human-gut-metagenome-genome-assembly--contig:-NODE-669-length-12804-cov-1.706476_pt1 | contig 12804 bp, 20 predicted proteins | sample MGYA00242579_ERZ504744 | MGnify/ENA primary metagenome ERZ504744 (study PRJEB26092, sample SAMD00036441) | human gut metagenome | host: Homo sapiens | study: EMG produced TPA metagenomics assembly of...
CTGAACTGGGAAATGAAAAGGTTCGTCAGGAAGTTTACGATATGATGAATTTCTGGTGTGAAAAAGGAATCGACGGTTTCCGAATGGACGTGATCAGCATGATCTCCAAGGATCAGTCATATCCGGATGGAGAAATGAATGGAGGATTATACGGTGATTTCGGTCCTTACTGCGTCCATGGCCCGAGGATCCATGAGTTTCTCCAGGAAATGAACAGAGAAGTTTTATCCAGATATGATGTGATGACAGTTGGAGAAACCTCTGGTGTGACTATCGAAGAGGCACAGAAATATGCAGGTGAGGACAGAAATGAGCTGAACATGGTGTTCCAGTTTGAGCATGTAGATGGCCAGGGATCAGAACATGGTAAATGGACTACCGAGAAATACGATTTCCGGGAATTTAAAAAGGTTATGATCAAATGGCAGGAAGAGCTTGCTGGAAAAGCATGGAACAGTCTGTTTCTTGGAAATCATGACCAGCCAAGAAGTGTTTCCAGATTTGGAAATGATAATCCTGCATACAGGGAAACTTCAGCCAAGATGCTGGCAACCTGCTTCATATGATGCAGGGAACTCCTTATATTTATCAGGGAGAAGAGCTTGGAATGACCAACGCTTATTTTACAGAGCTTAAGGATTACCGGGATATCGAGAGCATTCAGTATTTCCATGAATATACAGAAGCCGGTATTTATACACCGGAATACATGATGAAGTGCCTGATGCTGAGAGGACGTGACAATGCCAGAACACCGATGCAGTGGAGGATTCCCATCAGGCCGGCTTTACGGAGGGAACGCCATGGATCAGGGTAAACTCCAATTATAAGGAGATCAATGCGAAGCAGCAGCTTTTGGATCCGGATTCCATTTTCCACTATTATCAGAAGCTGATCCGTTTAAGAAAAGAAAAACCGGTGATCGTTTACGGCGCTTTTGAGGCACTTTACAGAGATCATGAACAGATTTTTGCGTATACCAGAACACTTGAAGGAGAGAAACTTCTTACAGTCTGCAATTTCAGCGAACATGTGGCAGAAATGGAAATTCCGGAAGAATTTCAGAAAAATGCCAAATGCCTGATCACCAATCTCGGAAGAGAGGATTTTGGGGAGAAAGTGCCCCTGAAACCTTATGAGGCATTTGTTCTTTACAGAAATCAGGAGGATGAAAAATGATTAAAAAATATGTATATGGAGAGCCTTTTGAGACTGAGGCACTGACAGAAAAGATTGAAACAGCAGAAGGAAGACCAGGGTATGGAGAAATCTGTACAGATAATGGATTTTCATTTACATATATCATGGATGAAGAGGATATCGTCTACGGACTGGGGGAATCCAACCGTGGCATCAACAAGAGGGGATTCATTTACACCAGTAACTGTACCGATGACCCGGAGCATACAGAGGATAAACATTCCCTGTACGGTGCACATAATCTTATCATTGTGTCAGGAAAAGAAACCTTTGGAATGTTCTTCGACTATCCGGCAGCAATTACCTTTGACATTGGCTATACCAGAATGGATACCATGAAGGTAACCTGCGAAAATGCAGACCTGAAGCTTTATGTGATCGAGGGAGAAAGTCCCTATGATATTGTAAAGCAGTTCCGTCATGTGATCGGAAGAAGCTATATCCCGCCGAAATTTGCCTTTGGATTTGGACAGAGCAGATGGGGCTATACTACAAAAGAAGATTTCAGGAAGGTTGCAGCCGGGTATCGTGAAAATCATATTCCTATTGATATGATCTATATGGATATCGATTATATGCAGTCTTATAAGGACTTTACATTAAACGAAGAGAATTTTCCGGATTTTCCGGAGTTTGTGAAGGAACTGAAGGATCAGGATATCCGTCTGATTCCTATCATTGATGCCGGTGTCAAGGTAGAGCCGGATACGATGTTTATGAGGAGGGTGTTAAAAACCGCTACTTCTGCCAGAGAGAGGACGGCAGTGATTTTGTAGCTGCTGTATGGCCGGGGGATACTCATTTTCCGGATGTATTGAACAAAGATGCCAGAAAATGGTTCGGTGACAAATACCGTTTCCTGATCGAGAAGGGAATCGACGGTTTCTGGAACGATATGAATGAGCCAGCGATCTTCTATTCCACAGAGGGAATGAAAGAGGTCAAAGAGCTTGCAGGAGAATTTGCAAAAGATACGGAAGGAAAGATCCATATCTGGAAGATGCAGAGTGCACTTCGCAATGTTGCAAACAATCCGGAAGATTATCGGAGATTTTACCATAATGTGGATGGCAGAAAGATCCGCCATGACAAAGTCCATAACCTGTTTGGCTACAATATGACCAGAGCAGCAGGGGAGGCTTTTGAACGGATCGATCCGGAAAAACGTTTTCTGATGTTCTCCAGATCATCCTATATTGGTATGCATCGTTATGGTGGAATCTGGACCGGCGATAATAAATCCTGGTGGGCTCATATCCTTTTGAACCTGAAGATGATGCCCTCCCTGAATATGTGTGGTTTCCTGTATGCAGGAGCAGATCTGGGTGGATTTGGCGCTGATACAACAAGAGAACTGCTGCTTCGTTTCTTGGCACTTGGAGTATTCACACCGCTGATGCGTGATCATACAGCGATCGGTACCAGAGAGCAGGAATGCTACCAGTTTGAAAATGTGGAAGATTTCCGTCATGTGATCGGTGTAAGATATCGTCTTATTCCATATCTTTACAGTGAATATATGAAGGCGGCTCTGAACGATGATATGTATTTCCGGCCGTTGGGCTTTGTTTATCCGGAGGATAAGATTGCTGTACATGTGGAAGACCAGCTGCTTCTTGGAAATGAGATCATGATCGCTCCGGTTTATGAACAGAACGCAAGAGGCCGTTATGTATATCTTCCGGAGGAGATGAAGTTTGTGAAATTCCTCCGGATGGAACCATTGCAGAGGAGATCCTTGAAAAGGGTGTTCATTATGTAGAGGTGGCACTGAATGAGATTCCGTTGTTTATCCGGAAGGGAAAATGTATTCCGGTTGCAGAAGCAGCGGAATGTGTGGCAGCTCTGGATACAAAAAATATGCAGCTTCTCGGATATGAAGGTGCGGAGTATACCTTATATGAGGACGATGGGTCCATAAGGATTACGACAGAGAAGAAAATTACCGTGTTCTGAAAAAATAAAGTCAGCAAAATGAAATATAAATTTCTGTGTTACATCATTTACGTTAAACAGTATAAAGAATACAGGATGTGAACAGTTGATAAACAGAAAAGCCGTAAGTATATGTGAAAGTTTCTTAAACATATATCTTACGCTTTTGCTATTGCTGCTTTACATAAATATTTATGTAAAGTAATTCGCATTCTGTTTTAAATAACACTTCAGAAAGATTTGTTTATGCTTCTTCCTCAATCTGGATAACATTTTTCAGTACAGAGCAGCATGCCATGTCACCGATAACATTGACACAGGTGGCGCCCATATCACAGAGGGTATTGATGCTGATATAAACACCAAGAACTCCGGCAGGAAGTCCGGCCATAGTTGCCAGTGCTGCGAAAGATGCGATAGCACCACCGGGAACACCTGGAGTACCAACGGAAAGCAGTACGTTTGCAAGAAGGATAATGATCATAAGAGGAATACTTACATGGATCCCGCAGGCGTTTGCAAAGAACATGATCATAAAGGACATCAGGATAGATACAGCATCCATATTAACGGTAGCACCAAGAGGAATGGCGATGCTGGTGATCTGGTTGGATACGCCCATTTCTTCTTCCATACACTGCTTGCTTAATGGAATGGTTGCGGAGCTTGAGCAGGTTCCGAAGGCGTTCAGTGCTGCTGGCAGGATCGCTTTCAGGAATTTCAGCGGACTCTGTTTGCCGATCAGCTTTACAGAGAGACCGTACACTACAATAGCGAAGCCAAAGAATGCCACATACAGAATGACAAGCTGTGTTGCAAGGGAAATGATCGTTTCAGTTCCGTTGGCTTCCACAACCGGTACGATGGTACAGAAAACACCGATGGGTGTAAAGTACATGATGGTTGTGATGATCTTCAGGCATACTTCATTGATGGAATCAATCAGATTCAGGAATGGAGTTCCTTTTTCACCGACTGCGATCAGTGTGAAACCGATGATCAGGCAAACACCAGAACCTGGAGCATGTTTCCGTCAGCAAATGCGGCGATTGGGTTGGAAGGGATCAGGTTTTTCAGGGTGTCAAGGATACTGCTCATTTCTGTAGCCTGGATATCGGCTGTTGCCATCTCAAATTTGACTCCCTTTCCGAGATGGATCAGTCTCGGGATGATCAGTCCGCACAGGCTGGCAAGTGCCGTTGTGCAGAGAAAATAGATCATGGATGCTGCAGTGATCTTGCCGGTAGTACGTGCGTTTCCGATGGAACAGATTCCAATGACAATGGAACAGAAGACCATGGGAAAGATCATCATGTTCAGGGCGTTCATGTAGATACTTCCGATCAGACTGGTCACAGTGAGGACAGGTTCAACCGTCCGGCCAGGAAAAGTCCTGTGAGGATACCCAGGATCAGTCCTGTAAAGATCGCACCGGTAATATGCTTCCGGTACCAGGAATAAAAAGATTTCATTTATGTGTTCCCTCCTAAGATAAATATGTATGGTATGTATAATATAGGAAAATACATGCAGGAAATTATATCATGTGAAAAAAGAAGCGTCAACTAAACCAGGCCAGGATTGCAGGTTCATGTATATTTTGATGGAAAAGGGCTGTTTTTGGATTTTTGTTTGACAAATACATCATAAGTAGTTAAAATTAATAGCAGTGTGTGAAAGCATTAAAGTATTAATACTGAGTAATTTGTCAGGAGGAATAAAAAAATGGCTGCACCTTATAACCATAGACCATCGAAGCGAAATGGCGCACAAACTGGGAGAAAAAGCCGGTAAATGTCAATGATGGCAAGAAACCGAAATACTACTGTCTGGATATGTTCCCGTATCCGTCCGGAAACGGTCTTCATGTAGGACACTGGAGAGGCTATGTGATCTCTGATGTATGGAGCCGCTATAAAATGCTCCAGGGTTATTACCTGATCCATCCGATGGGATGGGACGCTTTTGGTCTCCCGGCTGAGAACTATGCCATCAAGATGGGTGTTCATCCGGCAGTATCTACAGCAGCAAACATCAAAAATATCAAACGTCAGATCAACGATATCGCAGCGATCTATGACTGGGATATGGAGGTTAACACAACAGATCCGGAATTCTATAAATGGACACAGTGGATCTTTGTAAAAATGTTCAAAGAGGGGCTTGCATATGAGAAGGAGTTCCCGATCAACTGGTGCCCTTCCTGTAAGACAGGTCTTGCAAATGAAGAGGTTGTAAACGGATGCTGCGAGCGTTGTGGCACTCCGGTTACCAAAAAGAACCTCCGTCAGTGGATGCTCCGCATCACAAAATATGCAGACAGACTTTTAAGTGATCTGGATAAACTGGACTGGCCGGAGAAGGTTAAAAAAGATGCAGACAGACTGGATCGGCAAATCCTACGGCGCAGAGGTCGATTTCCCGGTTGAGGGAAGAGAAGAGAAGATCACGGTCTATACAACAAGACCGGATACTCTTCATGGAGCAACATTCATGGTACTTGCACCGGAGCATGCTCTTGCAAAATCTCTTGCAACAGACGAGACAAGAGAGGCTGTAGAGAAATATATCTTTGACGCTTCCATGAAATCCAATGTAGACCGTCTTCAGGATAAAGAGAAGACCGGTGTGTTCACAGGTACTTATGCGATCAATCCGCTGAACGGTGAGAAGCTTCCAATCTGGCTTTCTGACTATGTACTTGCTGATTATGGTACAGGTGCTATCATGTGTGTACCTGCTCATGATGACCGTGACTTTGAGTTCGCAAAGAAATTCGATATTCCGATCATCCAGGTTATCGCAAAAGATGGTAAAGAAATTCAGAATATGACAGAAGCTTACGCAGAGGCTTCCGGAACCATGATCAACTCCGGTGAGTGGAACGGAATGGAATCTTCCGTACTGAAGAAGGAAGCACCGCATATCATCGAGAAGCTGGGTATCGGACGTAAGACTGTCAACTACAACTGAGAGACTGGGTATTTTCCCGTCAGCGTTACTGGGGTGAGCCGATCCCGATCGTACACTGCCCGAAATGCGGTGCGGTACCGGTACCGGAGGATCAGCTTCCGTTAAGACTTCCGGAGGTAGAAAGCTACCAGCCGACAGGAACCGGAGAGTCACCGCTTGCAGCTATTGACGAGTGGGTAAATACCACATGCCCATGCTGTGGTGCTCCCGCAAAACGTGAGACAAACACCATGCCTCAGTGGGCAGGATCTTCCTGGTATTTCCTCCGTTATGTAGATAATAAGAATAATAAAGAACTGGTTTCCAAAGAGAAAGCTGATAAATATCTGCCGGTAGATATGTATATCGGTGGTGTAGAGCATGCTGTTCTTCATCTTCTGTACTCCAGATTCTACACCAAGTTCCTGTATGATATCGGAGCTATTGATTTCGATGAGCCGTTTGTCAAGCTGTTCAATCAGGGTATGATCACAGGTAAAAACGGAATCAAGATGAGTAAATCCAAAGGAAATGTTATTTCACCGGATGATCTTGTAAATGATTACGGATGTGATTCCTTACGTATGTATGAGCTGTTCGTAGGACCGCCGGAACTGGATGCAGAATGGGATGACAGAGGAATCGATGGTGTATCCAGATTCCTGAAACGTTTCTGGAATCTGGCTCTTGACAGCATTGAGAAAGATATCCCGGCTACCAAAGAGATGGAGAAGACCCGTCATAAGATGGTATACGATATCACCAGCAGATTGAGGCCTTCAGCCTGAATACCGTAGTGTCCGGATTTATGGAATACACAAACAAGCTGATCGCTATCGCAAAGCAGAACGACGGCGCTGTTGACAAAGAAACCATCAAGACAGTTACCATTCTTCTTGCGCCATTTGTTCCTCATATTGCAGAGGAGATCTGGGAGAAGCTTGGTCATGAGGATTCCATTTTCCATGCACAGTGGCCGGCTCACGATGAGGAGCTTATGAAGGATGATGAGATCGAGGTTCCGGTTCAGATCAACGGCAAGACCAAGGCTGTTATCAGTATTCCGGCAGAAATCTCCAAAGAAGATGCGATTGCCGAAGGAAAGAAGGCAGTTGCAGATAAGATTTCCGGAAATATCATCAAAGAAATTTACGTACCGAAGAAGATCATCAATATCGTAGTAAAGTAATAAGATAAATCAAAAACACCCGAAGCAGGGCGGAAGATATTTCTGCCTTTGCCAGGGTGTTTTTTATATGGATAAACATCGTAAAATCGGTAAGTATGCACAAAATAACGAATGTTATTTAGAATAAATGCCAATAATATTTAGGCATTTTAACAGATTTGCCTAGTTTTTGGTCATGCCAATTATATTGTCTATTGTTATTCAAATGGAAAAAACGTACAGTAACACCATGAGTCAGGCAAAGATAGTAAGAAAGCTTTGGTACTCGAAATGCAGTGTGACGGAATGAAGATGTCCGTTTAGCTAGATTGCATATTTACATTGAGAGAAATAAGGAGAGATAGTATGAGCGCAATGAACACACTTAAGAAATTCGGACTTGAACAGGCATTCAATTATGTTTATAAAGATCCGGATAAGAATTTTATCAAGATCATGGACTGGGCAGATAAATTTTCCGGTGGTGGATTTCCTACACAGAGAGCAATGATCCGCGCAGCCATTTCTAATCCGGAACATCCGTATTATCCGTTTATTCATAGATTGGTAACTGATATTGATCCGCATGTTATGAAAACTCTGGTTGCAAACTTCTTTATCAATGCAAATCTTGCAGGCTGGAAGAAACAGGATGAATGCCGTGAGAAATATGGCTGTAATATCCCGTGGGCAATCCTTCTTGACCCAACAAGTGCATGTAACCTGCACTGTACAGGATGCTGGGCAGCAGAGTATGGAAACAAGCTGAACCTCACCTACGATGAGATCGATGACATCATCCGCCAGGGTAAGGAGCTTGGCGTTTATATGTATATTTACACAGGCGGAGAGCCACTTGTAAGAAAAAAGGATCTGATCCGTCTTTGCGAGAAACATAATGACTGTATCTTCCTTTCCTTCACAAATGCAACACTGATCGATGAGGATTTTGCAAATGATATGCTTCGGGTAGGAACTTTGTTCCTGCAATTTCACTGGAAGGATTTGAGACTGCAACAGATGGCAGAAGAGGAAATGGTGTATACCAGAAGGTTATCAAGGCCATCAATCTTCTCAGAGAGAAGAAGCTTGTATTTGGTATCTCTGCATGTTATACGAGTGCAAATTTCGAGTCTATCACATCAGAGGCATTTTACGACAGCCTGATCGATCTTGGAGCGTACTTTATCTGGTATTTCCATTATATGCCGGTTGGAAATGATGCAGCACCGGAGCTGCTTCCTACTCCTGCACAGAGAAGAGAAACCTATGAGCGTATCCGTAAATACCGTGCAACAAAGCCGTTGTTTGCCATGGATTTCCAGAATGATGCAGAGTTTGTGGGAGGATGTATTGCAGGCGGCCGTCGCTATCTGCATATCAATGCAAACGGCGATATCGATCCATGTGTGTTTATCCATTATTCTGATTCCAATATCCGCGAGAAAACACTTCTGGAAGCACTGCAGTCTCCGATGATGATGGCATATCATGACGGACAGCCGTTTAATGACAATATGTACCGTCCATGCCCGATGCTTGAAAATCCGCAGAAGCTGAGAGAATGGTAGAAAAATCCGGAGCACATTCCACAGATCTTCAGTCACCGGAGAGTGCAGAGCATCTCTGTGCGAAATGTGACCGGTATGCTGAAAACTGGAAGCCGGTAGCAGAGGAAATGTGGAAGGAAGACCAGGAGAGAAAGGCAGCGAAGAAAGGCTGCTGATCCTGAAACTTAAAAAAGCAGAACTTATGAAAGAGCACGGTACCGGAAACAGGTGCCGGTGCTCTTTTTTTGAAAACGGAGGATCAGACCATGAAAAAAATGATTGATAACATCAGAAAATATCTGCCGGCGGTGCTCCTTCTTGTGCTTCTCCTTTTCTGTATCCGTTATAGAGAGGATCTGTCTGTGGAAAGGATCTTAAGCTATACACCGGAGGAACCTGTTAAGGCTGCATTACTTATGCTTGGGCTTTATGCAGTGAAAAGTGTCTCTTTTATATTTCCAATTGCGATCCTGCAGCTTGCTGTAGGGCATCTGTTTTCTACAGGAACAGCACTTCTGGTGAACTTTCTGGGAAGAGCAGTTACATTGGCGCTTCCTTACTGGATGGGACGTTTTTTCCGGCTCTTCCATGGTGGAGAATCTTACTTCCAAATATCCGAAGCTGAAAACAGTGGTGGACTATCAGAACGGAAATCCGCTGTATATCTCTTTTTTATGAGAACGCTGAATTTTTTGCCCGGGGATGCAGTGAGCCTGTTTCTGGGCGCGGTGAAGATCCCGTTTGAAGTATATATGCTGGGCGGGATGCTGGGAACATTTCCGGGAGTTATCCTAGCCACGATATTTGGAGCAAATATCAAGAATCCCGGATCACTGGCATTCTGGCTTTCCGCAGTGCTTCTTGTGATGATCAGTGTATTCTCGATCCTGATACACAGGCATATTTCCCGGAAGAAAAAATAACAGGGCTTTCTCCTTCCTGCTTTTACTGTGAAGAAAAATGTAGTATAATGCAGACAGTAAAGAAAAGAAGGGAAGGAACATGGGGATCGATCATAACAAAAGATTAAAGGAACATTTATATTATTACAGTGCAAGAATCAGCCGGGATATCTCAAATCTGATCAAGTGGCTGGTTCTTGCTGTCATTACAGGATGTATCGTAGGAGCTGCCAGCACACTGTTTTCTTTTTACGTTGAAGGCAGTGACCAGTTTACCGGAAGGCGCATGAATGGATTTTTCTTTTGTTGCCATTATCCGGACTTGTCATTGTATTTTTGTATGAGAAGCTTGGAAAAGAGGATGGAGGGACCAATCAGGTTCTTTCTACCGTGCGTTCCAGAGATGATGTGCCGATCCTTTCTGCGCCTCTGATCTTTATCACAACGGCGCTGACTCATTTTACCGGTGGTTCTGCGGGACGTGAGGGAGCAGCGATCCAGCTTGGAGGAAGTATTGCCAACCAGCTGGAAGATGGATCCATCTGGACGAGGAGGACCGTCATGTAATTGTCATGTGCGGCATGAGCGCGGCGTTTTCCGCGCTGTTTGGAACACCGATGGCAGCGGCAGTTTTTGCGCTGGAAGTGGTCAGTGTGGGCGTGATGTATTATGCAGCACTGATGCCGTGTATGATCGCGTCATTGATCGCTTCCGGATTTGCAGCCGGAATGGGAGTCACACCGGAAAGTTTTCATGTGACGGATATTCCGGCACTGACTGTGGGAACTGGCCTGAAAATGGGAGTGATCGCTCTGGGCTGTGCAGTTGTCAGCATTATGTTCTGTATTGCGCTGAATGGTGCAGCAGGACTTTATGGCAGATGGTTTAAGAATAAATATGTCAGGGTTGCAGTGGGCGCCTGTCTGGTCATTGTTGTCACCTTTATTCTGAGAACAGATGAATATATGGGCGCTGGTGCGGAGCTTATTGAAAAAGCGGTGGAAAACGGACAGGCGGATACTTTCGCCTTTTTCTGGAAAATGGTGCTTACAGCACTGACTATGCGCGCAGGATTCCGCGGGGGAGAGATTGTACCTTCTTTCTGCATTGGAGCTACCTTTGGCTGTGTGATGGGTAATCTTATGGGAATTTCTCCGTCGATCTGTGCAGCCTGCGGAATGGCAGCAGTTTTCTGCGGTGTGACCAACTGTCCGATCACTTCGATCCTGATCGCTTTTGAAATGTTTGGATTTAAGGGAGTATCCTTCTATCTGATCGCAGTATCTATCAGCTATGCAGCATCGGGATATTATGGCCTTTACAAGGATCAGACCATTGTGTACTCCAAATATAAAGCAAAATATGTGAACCGACATACCAGATTCTGATATAGAACGAAATGTGAAGGGGGTGTGTATACTGGCATAATATCTTATGGAATACCGCATGGACATGGCTGGAAAATATCTGGACATCTGCGGAAATCTGATGTAATATATTAAACGTTAGTATTTACAGAAAGGCAGATTTTAAGGTATGGAAGAGAAGATTCTTGATTTTATCATGGAGTATGCACAGGAGAATGAGGGAGTCCCGTTTCAGGTGATCGAGGAGAATTTTAATATCGTTATGGATGATAAGCTGAAAGATATCATCAGTGATGCGATCTGGGATAGGGATAATGTTTCCGATGTGATCACAGAAAGTGAGCGTTATGTGATCATCTGTTTTGAAGATTAATACAGGGATATCTGTGACCGTTACGGTAATGGAATTAAGAAATCTGATATGAGGAGAATGCATATAGGGCATTCTCCTTTTTTCGTCAATCTGTCAAAAGAATCCAAAGGAATTGAAGTCCCCAAAAAAAGAATGGTATCCTAAAGAAAAAAGTAGATGGGGTGGTTGAAATGAACAGCAAATATGAGATCAGCACAAAAGAAAACCGGGAATTCCTGAAAGCATCCTGTGAGGAACTTTTGAATTTCGGACATCGGTTTCCTTCAACGAATGGAGGTTCCTATTATCTGGGGGACGACGGAACACCATGGAAGGACAGAAACCGGGAAACCTGGATCACCTGTCGTATGGCTCATGTATACAGTCTGGGTCTGATGCTTGGCCATGAGGGAAGCGGAGAGCTTGCGGATGCGGCATTGAAAGGTCTGAAGGGAGAGCTTCACGATGAAAAAAACGGTGGCTGGTATGCAGGTGTAACACCGGAAGGAGATATTGTGCCCAATAAACAGTGTTATGCCCATGCATTTGTGATCCTGGCTGCATCTTCCGCACTGACAGCCGGAAGGCCCGGGGCGAAAGAGCTCCTTGAAGAGGCATTGGCTGTTTATGACCGATATTTCTGGAATGAAGAGGAAGGGCTGGCCTGCGACACCTGGAATACAGAATTTACTGTGCTGGATGATTATCGGGGATTAAATGCCAATATGCATACGGTAGAGGCTTTTCTGGCAGCAGGAGATGTCACCGGGGATAAAAAATATCACATTCGTGCAGGCAGGATCATTGATCATGTGATCCAGTGGGCAGAAGATAACTCCTGGAGGATCCCGGAACATTTTACGAAGGAATGGGTGGCAGATCTTGACTGCAACCGTGACCGTCCGGATGATCCGTTCAACCATACGGCGCAACACCGGGACATGGAATCGAATGGGCAAGGCTGATCACACAGTGGACGCTTGCAAACTGTGGAGAAGAGAAAGAAAAACTGGAAAAACATCTTCAGGCAGCAGAAAACCTTTACACAACAGCAATAAAAGACGGCTGGAACGCAGATGGTGCACCGGGAATTGTATACACGACAGATTGGAATGGCAAACCGGTGGTACATGACCGTATGCACTGGACGCTTGCGGAAGCGATCAATACCTCTGCAGTTCTTTATCATGTGACCGGTAAGGAGAAATATGCGAAAGATTATGCTGCGTTTATGAAGTACCTGGATGAAGTGGTCATGGATCACGAAAACGGCTCCTGGTTTCATCAGCTGGATGAGCAGAATCATCTGAAAGGAACCGTATGGCCCGGAAATCCGATCTGTACCATGCACTGCAGTCTACACTGATCCATATCATAA
>ENA-OQIM01000670-OQIM01000670.1-human-gut-metagenome-genome-assembly--contig:-NODE-670-length-12798-cov-3.448268_pt1 | contig 12798 bp, 14 predicted proteins | sample MGYA00242579_ERZ504744 | MGnify/ENA primary metagenome ERZ504744 (study PRJEB26092, sample SAMD00036441) | human gut metagenome | host: Homo sapiens | study: EMG produced TPA metagenomics assembly of...
CGCATGGTCACACCCTCATCGGGCTGCACGCGGATCACGATCGCATTCTTGCCGAGCTCCTTCGTTGCGGTCGACTCGAACGGCAGATGCGGGGCACGCTTGAACACCACGCAATCTCCGTGACGCGCTTGCCCAGGCGCTTGCCGGTACGCAGATAGAACGGCACGCCGGCCCAACGGCGCGTATCGACATCCAGTCGGATCGCTGCGTAAGTCTCTGTGGTTGAAGCCGGATTAATGCCCTTCTCATCCAATAGCCGACAACCTCATGAGAACCCTGCCATCCGGCGGCATACTGTCCGCGGGCCGTATGCGCCGCCAGATCCTTCGGCAAGCGCACTGCGGACAGCACCTTCGTCTTTTCAGCCGTCAGATCAGCGGCGGAGAAGGAGACCGGCTCCTCCATGGCCGTCAATGCCATGAGCTGCAGCAGGTGGTTCTGGATGATGTCGCGTGCGGCACCGATGCCGTCATAGTATCCGGCACGACCGGCCACGCCGATATCCTCGGCGTGGGTAATCTGCACATGGTCGACGTAATTATTGTTCCAAATCGGCTCATACATGGCGTTCGCGAAACGAAGCGCCAGAATATTCTGCACCGTCTCCTTACCGAGATAATGATCGATACGGAACACACTCGATGGGTCGAACACCTCGGACACCACACGATCCAGCTCCTTAGCGCTGGCCAGATCATGCCCGAACGGTTTCTCGATGATCACACGACGCCAAGCGCCCTTGTCGGACTTCGCCAGACCGCAATCCGCCAACTGTCGGGAAACCTGCGGGGAACGCGCGCGGCGGCACCGACATGTAGAACGCATGGTTACCTCGCGTGCCACGATCACGGTCAAGCTCGGCAACAGTGTTCGACAATCGTTCGAACGCCTTCGGATCATCGAACGTGCCCTGCACAAAACGAATGCCGTCGGCGAGCTGCGTCCAGGTCGCTCCTTGAATGGCGTGCGGCAGTGCGCCTGCACGTTCTCCTTCACGAAATCCTTGAATGATCCTGGTCCAATCACGACGTGCAAAACCCGTCAAACCGAAGCTTGGCGGCAATAGGCCACGATTAGCCAGATCATAAATGGCGGGAAGCAGCTTCTTGCGTGACAGATCGCCGGTCACGCCGAAAATCACAATACTGCACGGGCCTGCAATACGTGGAAGTCGAAGATCGCGCGGATCGCGCAGCGGATTCGTCCACTCTTCAGGCGTGCCAAGTACGGATGAAACAGTTTCAGTCATGTGCTTCATAGTATCGCCAACACGTCACGGACGGCAGTGACCATCCGAAAACGTCCTTTCCATATTTTGTGAAAACCCACAAAACCAGCCGTTTTTTTAGCGGCTGTGAGCAATATCACAATCGATGATCAATGTATTACTCTGCCGAAAAATCATGCAACCCGGCGAACAGACGATTGAATCCTTCTTGCATGGTGCTTCGCGGGCAAGCCACGTTGATGCGAATGAAATCATGCCCGTTGCCGCCATACTCGGCACCTTCGGAGAACATCACCTGATGATTGCGCTTGAGATGTTCGCACAACAGAGCGGTATCGTGCGTCAGTTTCGAACAATCGACCCACAACAAGTAGGTGGCATGGCTTTCAATCAGGGCGATGCGTCGTTCCGGTGCCGCGGCAGCATTGTATTCGTTGATCATGGCTCGTGCTTCGGCTTTGTTGCCTGCCAAGTATGCGCGCAATTCCTCAAGCCAAGGCTCGCTCTCGTTGAAGGCAGCGAGCGTGGCCGTCATGGCGAAGGCGTTCGGTTCGGCCACTTCGTCCGTGTTGAGCGCACGCCATACCTTATGCCTCAGCACGGGATTTGGAATCATTACGGCAGCCGTGTTAAGACCGGCGATATTGAACGTTTTGGTCGGTGCCATGCAGGTCACGGAGTCATTGCGCACTGCTCATTCACCGAGGCAAAGGGCACGTAATCATATCCCGGATCGGTAAGATCACAATGAATTTCGTCGCTGATTACGGTCACATGATGGTTCCAGCAAAGCTCACCTATGCGTGCGAGGGTGTCGCGATCCCAGATTCGGCCTACGGGATTGTGTGGATTGCACAGGATCATCAGCGTGGTTTGCGGATCGGCCAACTTGGATTCCAGATCGGCCCAGTTGATGGAGTAATGTCCGGAACCGTCGTATTCCAACGGTGATTCAAGCACGCGGCATCCATTATTGATAATCGAATTGAAGAAAATGTTGTAGACCGGAGTTTGGATAAGCACGTTTTCGTTTGCTGTGGTGAGTTTTCGCACCATGCTGGAGATTGCCGGCACCACGCCGGTGCTGAATACGAGCGATTCCGGGTCGATATCAAGATTATGCCTACGGTGCCACCAGTCAACGTATGCCTGATTCCATGCAGGAGGGACGATGGAATATCCGAAAATACCGTGGTCAAGACGCTGTTGCAGTGCGGCTCGAATCTGTGGAGCGGTTTGAAATTCCATATCCGCCACCCACATGGGCAGCGCATCTCCTGCCTCTTCCCACTTGAGCGAATACGTGCCGGATCGGTCTACGGGAGTGTCGAAATCGTAAGTCATGCCATCAAACTTAAGAACTTCAAGTGGACGAAGTCAAATGCAAGCTGTGAATGATCCCGGTTTCACGACATGCATTGTAATGACTTTGTCGGTCGGGCAGCCCTGTTGTATGAGTTCAAAAAACATGGCCTTTCGGACATTCCATACTGGTTCTTTCACATTCATGCTGACGCACCCATTGTGAACGAACAAACCAAAATAACTAATGTAAATGATGTATTACTTTCCATGCGAGAAGTGCATGAAAACTGTCAATCAGCCAGCCCAGTCGAAAAAGTTCCGGACCATTACGTTGCAAATGGCGTTATTGCATGCGTATTGACTACCATGAACATCAATACTTAAGAAAGGTGGTTTTATGGCATATGCGTTGATAACGGGGGCTTCGAGTGGCATTGGGCGTGAGATGGCGGCATTGTTTGCGGCCGACAGGCATGATCTCATCATTACGGCACGCAGTCAAGGCAAACTTGATGACGTGAAGCGCACGCTGGAACATCGCTATGGCGTGCATGTGGAGACGGTTGCGCTTGATCTAAGCGAGTCTGACGCACCGCAACAGTTGCATGATTACACAGTTTCGCAAGGTTTTGAAGTGGATCATCTCGTCAATAACGCCGGTTTTGCGGATTGGACGGGTTTTCTCGACGCGACTGGCATCGCCAGCATGAGATGATGCAGCTCAACATGGCCGCGTTGGCTGAACTTACGTACCGTTATGGTCGTGATATGCGCGAGCAGGGTCACGGACGCATATTGAACATCTCTTCTGTTGCTTCAATGATGGCAGGCCCATATATGGCGATATATTTCGCGTCGAAAGCGTTCGTACGATGCTTTCGGAAGCGGTGTCGTACGAATTGCGAGATACCGGTGTGAGTGTGACCTGCGTATGCCCCGGGCCGACATCCACAGGGTTCGCCAAGCGCGAACATGCGTGGCATGAATTTCTTCACGCTGACCAAACCGGCCACCGCCTACCAGCTTGCCACCTACGCGTATCGGAAGATGAAGCAGGGGCGCACGCTTGCCTACCACGGCTACCTCACCAAAGCCGGAGCCGCAGCGGAACGACTACTCCCCCGCGCTCTGACGCGACGGGTCGCCGCAATCATGAATGGCGGCAACCCACGCAACCAGCATCGCGAATAATTCAGGAGGCAACTCAACGAGTTTCCCTTGCGGCTGATCATATTTGCCGCAACACAAAGAGCCGCACACTTTTCATAAAGCGTGAGGCTCTTTTCATCTGTTAATCCGCTAGATTCGTTGCAGAAATACGTCTATCAGGCTTCGATTTCCTCGCGGCCCGGCTCGGCCCACAGCGTGTGGAATGCGCCCGGCTGATCCACACGCTGGTAGGTGTGAGCGCCGAAATAGTCGCGCTGACCCTGGATCAGGGCGGCGGGCACAGTTCTTTATCATGCACAAAGCTGCTCCACATTTAGATGGACAGTACGCAGCATTTGGTAAGATCATCGAAGGAATGGATATTGTAAATAAGATCGCTGAAGTTGCAACAGATTATTCCGATAAACCATTAGAACCACAAATTATGAAGACTGTAACTGTGGAAGAATAGTCAACTATATCCTTACAGCACAGAGCCGGACCATCAATCTTCATTTGTATCCGGCTCTTAATTTTTATAAATATTTAGATGGGGAATGATAATATGAGTGAAAACAACAAACTAATCTTTCTGGATGTCGATGCGACTTTATACAGTAAAGAACAGCGTCTGGTTCCAGAATCTACGATCAAAGCGATCCATGAAGCACAAGAAAATGGTCATAAAGTCCTGATCAACACTGGACGACCTCTTGTTTATTTTGAAAAAGAGATTCTCGATATTGGCTGCGACGGTTATCTTTGTTCTAACGGAGTTCACATCCTTCTTGATGGCGAAACGATCTATCACAAAACAGTTCCTGAAACAGTGGTCGAACAGATCAAACGGATTTGCGAAGAAAACAATATCTATGGAACTTTTGAAGGGGAAAAATGTTCTTATTTCCGCGATCATAATGTTGACTTTCATCCACATTATGGATTTATGATCACTGCTTTTGACCTTGCTCCTTATATGGCGCATGAATTTACATGGGATCATGTTGAAAATCCTGATAAAGCCATTGTATTTACAGGTCCTGGGAGCAATACTTCTGGTTTTGTAGATGCTCTTGACAGTATTTCTGATGCCATGGATTATATTCGAATTGATGATACCCAGTATGAGATTTTATTAAAAGATCATGATAAAGGAACTGGTCTTACATATGTCGCTGATCATCTCAATATCTCTACAGATGACTGCTACGCATTTGGAGATAGTAATAACGATATCTCCATGTTTAAAGCTGCTGGCCATGGAATTGCTATGGGAAATGCCTGTGATGAGTTAAAAGAAATTGCGGAATATGTTACAGATTCCGTAAATGATGATGGGATTTATCATGCATTTAAACATTATCATTTGATTTAATATAAGAGGGGTATTGCAAGTTTTTGTTACTACTTTTGCAATTTAGAAGAAAAGCAGCTAGAAATCTTAAATTTTGATTTCTAACTGCTTTTTCTTTCAATAAATATCAGAGATTACTTTACTATTTAATTTTAATTGTAACCGTCTTGCTCTTTCCGCTTCCATCCACTGCTCTTGCTGTGATCTTCACGGATTTTTTCTTTCCAGCTTTGTATGTTGTTACAGTTCCTTTGGAAGAAACTTTCGCATATTTTGTATTGCTGCTTGACCATTTTAAAGTTCTATTTGCCCCTGAAGATGCGCTTGTTTTTCCTTTCAGATATAACTTCTTACCAGCTTTTACTGATTTAACTCCAGAAATGTAGACTTTCTTTACGATACCTTTCTTGACATAGATCTTATATGATGCTTTCTTACCACTTCCGTCTTTGGCTGTCGCTGTGATCGTTACTGTTTTTCCACCCATTTTCTTCTTCGTTGTAACGACACCGCTGCTGCTGACTGTTGCAACTTTGGTATTGCTTGATTTCCATGTAACACCTTTATTGTATGCGTTGGATGGTGTTACGGCCGCCTTTAATGTTACTTTCTTACCAGTTGCGATCTTGTTAGATGTTGTTGTTGTGATCGTGATCTTGCTGACTTTGATATTTTCTACTGTTACGATGCAGTACATTACATTTCCGTCAGATGTTATTGCCGTAATAATTGCTTTTCCTGCAGCCTTAGCTGTTAATTTACCTGCTGCATCAACTGTTACAACTGCTTCGTTAGAAGATGTCCATTTTACTGTTCCGATTGAAGCTGTTGCATAATCTGGTAAATATGTGATCTTCAACTGTTCTGTCTTGCCTGGATTTAATGTTACAAATGTTTTGTTTAATACAACCGCCTGTGTAGGAATCTTACCTGTTTCATCTGTTGTGTAAACTTTGATCGTTTTTGTTGTTGTTCCAGCTTTTAATGTCAGTGTTGCCATCTGACCTTTTATTCCGGCTTTGATCTTATCTCCTGTAATGGATACTGCTGCCAGATTAGATGATGTGATCGTGCATGCTTCTTTGCTATCTACGAATACACCTTTTGTAAACTGCTGTATTGTTAATTCCTGTCCTTCTTTTAGATACAGGCTGTCGCTTAAGAATGACATTCTTGTCGCTGTGCTTGCTGTTGTTGACAAATATAATGATTCTAACTGTGCTTTCAGATCATTTAATGCTGTAAAATCTGTCACAGATGTTCCTCTTAGATAGAGTGTCTTTAACTGTTTTAAATTCTTTATGAAACTGATGTCTGTGATGTTTTTGTTGTTTTCGAGGTCGATCTTTGTGCAATTAACTGCTTCGGATAAACCTGCTAAATCTGCATTCGTCAGATCTTTATTTTCTAAATTAATAGATTTTACATTTTTGATCTCTTCTGTTGAGATCATTCCATCGTTATTTGCATCTGCCTCTAATGCATCGTATACTTTGTAACTTGTCAGTGGAATGATATCTTTTCCTACGGCTGCTACCTGAATCTCAATCGTTGCTGTATATGTCTTTCCTGCTCTTGCTACTACCGCTTCTACCGTTGCTTTTCCTGCTGCTTTTGGTTCCAGATAGTATGTCTTTGTTCCATCCTGCGCTGTTTCTGTGCGAATATTTAAGATCTTTGCATCTTTTGATGTGATCATTACTACATCATCTTTTTCCAAATTATTTAACTTGATCTGTTTCTTAAATGCTCCTACACTTACATTTGGATCATTTTTATCAAACTCTGGTGTTGTTGCACTTTTGGCTGTCACATTTACTGGAATTGTTGCAGATACTGTTGGTGTTGTTGTACTTTCAACTTTTAAATTCGTCGTTCCTACTTCTGCTGTATCCACTGCTTCCAGACTTATGGATCCATCTGACTGAACCTGGATTGATTTTAATTTTGCTGTTGTTCCTGCTGCTACTTCCTCAGAATACTTAACATATTTGCATCCTTTTAAGATTCCTTTTGGACGGATAGGATCATTTGTTTTGGCTCCTTTTTCTACTGTGATTGAATCTTTCTTGATCAACGCAATTCTGTCTGCTATGGAAACCTTTGTACCTTCCAGATTGATTTCCTTTAGATTCGTCATAGATTTTAATGCATCAATCTTACTTACATTTGTATTCTTGCTTAAATCTAATTTTTCACAACCAGTTGCATACTGAAGATATGCTACTTCTGTATCTGTCAGACCTTTGTCAGAAAGATTGATCTCTGTCTTCGCTGCTAAGTCTGCTTTAGTAAGTTCACCTTCTTCCTTTCCACTAAATACCTGATACATTGTTTGTGAGGTAAATGGAATAACATTATCATCTTTGCTTAAATTAAATTCAAGCTGAGCACTTACTCCATCTAATGGCTTTTTATTCTTCTCAAACGTTGCTGTTACAGTAACTTTTCCGTTGTCTTTTAATGCGATCGGCATATACTTCACAACTTCTGTTCCATCTGCTTGTTTGAAAGTCTTTTGTTCAATCTTTAATGCTTTTTCATCAGAAATATTGAAGTTGACTTTATCGAAATCTTTTGCCTGCGTTCCCTGGAATTCATAATACTTGAAATTTCCTACTGTTACATTCTGGGATTCTGCTGCAAATGAAATCCCACTTGTAACTGTTGGTGTGGTTGTACCTTCCTGTGTCACCGCTGCCTGATTCCCCTGATCTGCTGTTGCCGCCATTACCGTAAATCCGTTGACCGGTATCATGGATATACTGAGCAGACATGCTAACAGTTTCTTTCTGCTCTTTCCATTTAAGTGGTTGAATACTTTCCATCCTTTTTGCATGAAATTCGTCCTCCTTTTCTTCATGTTTGAATCTGCATATTGCTTTGTTTATTATAACACTTTTTCGTGTAGAATGCATAAAAGAGTGATCGATTTGATCACTCTTTTAGCGCATTTTTGGGATTATTTAATTTTAATCGTTACAGTTGCTTTCTTTCCACGTACTTTTTTCCGTGGAATCTTAGTCTTCTTCATAAGTGAAAGCTCCCTATTAACTTATTATCCCTATTTACAATTACTATACTTTTTTAATTATACTCCTGCATTAATCTTTATTCAATGTATTTGTTCACATTTTATACACATTTTTCATGCATACAACAACAATAAAAAGACTAGGACAATCAGTTTTGGAAGATGTATATTTATACAATCCAAAACTGACTGTCCTAGTCTTTTGTTCATTAGAGTTTTTATTTAATTATTTATATCTTTAATGCTGTGGCACTCCATTAGGTTCCAATGTTCCTCCAACCTGTTTCTTCATTCTGAAGCGGTAGAAGATGATCGTTGCTAATGTTGACACAACTAAGATTCCAACAAATACTGCAATATCCTGTCCGATCTGTCCATCCATAGATAGTGTGTGACGGAATGCGTGTACTGTATAGCTGAATGGCATATATTTGTGTAATACTGTGTAGAAGTGTGGTGCCATATCCAATGGATATGTTCCTCCGGCTGCACCTAACTGTACGACCATGAATACTAACATGACGTAACTTCCGACACGGTTTAATAACATCTCGCCAAAGCAGATCAATGACATAAATGCCATGGATGCTAAGACGGCCATTCCAAATGTTTTTCCTACGTAGTGTGGTTCGAGTCCATTGATTCCCATTAAAACTGCAACCATGATCACTGCCTGCGCAATGGATACTGCTGCCATGACTGTGACTTTGCTTAACCACCACTGAAGTCCACTCTTGACTTCTTCGTTTTTCTCCATTAAAGGATACATTAATGTAAATGCCATACATGCTACGAATAATCCAACGGACATCATATATGGTGCCATTGCGTGACCGTTGTTATCAACGTGTGAATATTCTACATTCTTAGCTTTTACTGGTGCTGCAAACATTTTGTTTGTCTTCTTGGTTGCTTTGATGCTGCTAACCTGATCTGCTCCTTTTTGTAATGAATCTTTTAATGTCTTGCTTCCACTCTGAAGTGTTCCGATTCCATTTCCAAGAGTTGTAGATCCTGCTGCTAACTGACTTGATCCACTTGCGATCTGTCCAGCTCCAGATGCTAACTGTCCGGCTCCACTGTTTAATGTATTGTTGTTAGCAACTAAGGCTGCTGTTCCTGATTTCAGTGTTTTTGTTCCTTTGTAAAGTTTTGCTGTTCCTGACTTAAATGTTGGAAGTTTTGAGCTTACCTGACCAATTCCACTATTCAGCTGAGTTGCTCCGCTATTTAATGCTTTGGAATTGTTTGTTAATGTTGTAAGTCCTGTGTTCAGACTTTCAACTCCTGCTGTGTAGTTGGCAATTCCAATCTTTAATCCGCTTGTGCTGTCGTTGATTCCAGATTCTAAGGTTGTCATTCCTGTCTGTACTTTTGTAGCACCTTCTGATAACTGAGTCAACGCCTGGATCATACCCATTGTATCCTGAGTTGTTCCCTGACGGTCTAATGTTGTTTTTACTTCATTTAAGCCTTCATACAGACCATTCATCATCGCTTTTTCGTATCCAGAAAGTGTCTGGGATGATTCTGCAAGTTGCTTAGATGATTTTGCTAAAGAACTAACATATGCTTTCACTGTTGCAAGTTGCTGTTCACTACTTGCGGACTGTGTTTTTGCTGTTATTTTTGTATCTGCCGCTTTCTGTGCATTTGTATATGTTTCATCAACATTATTTTCGACATCAGATGCTGCACTATCTACTTCATCAATCTCAGCTAATAATGCTTTTTTATCTTCTTCGCTTAATTTATCAAGTACAGATGAATTCTTTAACTTGCTTACTTTGCTGTTTAAATCAGATACACTTGACTTTGCATTTGCTGCACTGCTTGCTGCCTTCTTAGCTGTTTCATTGTCTGCTTTCTGTGTTGATGTCTCTGATGCGGTTGATCCAGCAGAAAGCATTTGATTTAATTCATTTAATTTTGTATTAAATGCTTCTAATTGTGTATCGAAATTGCTTCGTTTGCTTATAATTCCATCTTTCTTCGCTTCATTTTCTTTTAACTGAGTTCCAAGTCCATTGGATGTTTCTTTTGTCTGACCCAACAGATTTTTAAGACCTGCTGATAATGTTCCAGTTCCATCTTTTAAATCCTTACTTCCACTGGATAATTTCTCAACACCTGCATTTAATGCTTTATTATTCGCTGCAAGCTGTTTGCTTCCAGCCTGTGCTGTGCTGACTCCGTTTGTGTACTGGGAGATTCCTAATTTTAAGGATTTAGAGCCATTGGATAACTGAGTTGCTCCTGTCTGCAGAGCTGCAACTCCATTTTTCAATGTCTTTGTTCCTGATTTTAAAGATTTTGCTCCACTGTCAACTTTGGCTACACCTGCTGTATATGTTTTTAGCCCTACGGAAAGTGATTTTGCTCCATTCTGAAATGTTAATGTGCTGGATGCTAATTTCTTTAAATTCTGTTCGATCGTATCATTTCCAGCTTTCAGCTTCTTCGCTCCGCTTTCGATCTTTTTGGATCCATCTGCTGCTTTCTGGAAACCGCTTCCGACTGTCTTGATCTGATCAAATACGGTCTTTACATAAGTTTCTGTTACTTTTTCTCTGACTGACTTCTCAATCTTCGCCATGGCACTATCATCCATCTTGGATGCTACATAGTTCGTACCTGGGTTTGTCTTGTATGTCAGTTTCATCTGTTTTGGATTCTTATCCATTAATGTTGTTGCATTCTTTGAGAAATTTTCTGGAATGGAAATGATCATATAGTATTCTCCACTCTTCAATCCTTTCTCTGCTTTCTTGTCACTTACAAAATGAAAATCCAGTGATCCTGAATCTTTCAGATTCTTTACCAGATCATCTCCTACTTGTAATGTTTTTCCCTCGTAATTTACCTTCTTATCGTGATTGACTACCGCTACTGGTAATTGATCTGCATCTCCGTATGGATCCCACATAGAACCAAGGAATACAGATGTATAAATTGCAGGAATCGTAATGATCGCGATCAAAATGATAATCATCCAGGGGTTCTTTGAAATTTTCTGCCATTCTCGTTTTAACATGATCACAGCTGCTCCTTCCTTGCATTTTTATTACTTATATAGAGGTCATACCTCTTTGAATCATTGGTTATTATATGCACTTCCTTGATAAAAGTCAATAATTTATTGAACATTGGTCATTTTTTTTATTTCATACATAACTTTCTTTTTCATTTATGATATATCTTTTTTCTTCTGTTCATTTTCTTTTGATTCTGTTATGATAAAAGTGCTTTTTTATTTGAATTTCAATGGAAACGAGGAATTTTATTACATATGATACAAGATATTTATCCACATAAACTAAACAATCAATATCATCCAGATCAAAAACCAGATGCTGACAGCATTATTTTATATTTTACACAGGAAGGTCTTCTTCATCGTTTATTAAAGAAAGAAGACTTAGAAGAAATGGGGCAGGAAAATCTATTTTCTCTGGATGAAATGATCTATACCGGTGATGGTAAGAAACTTGCAAGACCAACTCTTTTAAATGAGGAACATCTATTTTTATCATTCCCTAGATTGAGTGATTTTGTGAATGATACTCATGTTACAGAAGAAACTCTTACATATCTTTTCTCTGTGGATGATGACAACTACTTCTTATTAAATGAAGCTCCGGAAGAAATTCCTGAAGATTATGAATTCAATACCGTACGTGAGCTTCGCAATTTACAGATTGGTCCAAAATACCGCACGTTTGCGGCGATCACTGGTTTACATCTTTATAACTGGTACCGCACAAACCGTTTCTGTGGATGCTGTGGACACAAGACCGTTCATTCTTCCACAGAACGTGCTTTAAAATGCCCATCGTGCGGTCACTTGATCTATCCAAGAATCGTGCCTGCTGTGATCGTTGGTGTTAAAAATGGTGATAAGATCCTGCTTACAAAATACCGTAAAGGATTCACTCCATTTGCATTGATTGCTGGATTTACAGAGATTGGTGAGACTTTGGAAGAGACTGTTGCACGAGAGGTCATGGAAGAAGCTGGTATTCGTGTGAAGAATATTCAATATTATAAATCTCAGCCTTGGGGTGTTGTCGATGATCTGCTGGCTGGTTTTTATTGCGAGGTAGATGGAGATACAGAGATTCATATGGATGCTTCAGAATTGAAACTTGCTGAATGGAAGAGCCGCGATGAGATTGAACTACAGCCGAATGATTTTAGTTTGACGAATGAGATGATGCGGGCGTTTAAAGAAGGGAAGTTTTAGTTTGAAGACGGAAATTATTGGTGGAATATTATAAAAAGAGATCATGTGTCCGTACGGTTGCTGACACATGATCTCTTTTTATAATATTCAAATAATTTACGTGATTCAAACCACTATACAGTGTGTATGTTAAACGGTATTGACTGATAAGTTTTGGATTCGTTGACAGAAGATGAAAGAGCTTAAACAGCACCGATTTAGCGAAATATTTTGGAATATAATAAACATCTGTCTACCACTACAAAAATTGAAAACCAATATCGTTTAACATACACACCCTTCCGTTTGAAAATTCTTAATTTTATACGAGAATGTCTTCAGGTATTCATAAAAACATAAAAAAAGATAGAGGTACGAAATGATAGAATTCCATAGGATCTTTGCAAAATCGCAGCCAACACGGGCACTGTTTGAACGCAGTGAGTTGTGCAGGAGTGTTGGCGGATCGGCGTTTGCAAAAAATCCGTCAATGGAATTCGTTTTTC